>Ga0214923_10001717_pt1 | contig 30491 bp, 33 predicted proteins | sample LL1510_MetaG_FD_177993 | JGI IMG/M metagenome (GOLD analysis project Ga0214923, IMG submission 177993) | Freshwater microbial communities from Lake Lanier, Atlanta, Georgia, United States - LL-1510 | ecosystem: Environmental > Aquatic > Freshwater > Lake | place: USA: Georgia | collected...
TCAGAGTTTATACTATACTCAATGGGATAATAGTGGTAGTGAGGCTGCTACAGCTACTGTACTACCTGCAACCGGTGTTGTAACAACTAGTAACTTAGCTAATGGTACATCAGCAGTATATTTTAGATTATATACTACTGCCAATAAAGCTTTAAAACTAGATGAAGAAACAATACCAGTTAATTTAAAAGGTACTCCAGGAACTAATGGTACAAACGGTACAAACGGTACAAACGGTACAAACGGTACAAACGGTACAAACGGTACAAACGGTAGAGACGGTAGAGACGGTACAGACGGTACAAACGGTACAAACGGTACAAACGGTACAAATGGTATAAGTCCCCCACTTTTAACTGCAAGCGCAACTGCCCTTACTTTTACATATGATGCTGTCGGTGGTACCCCTAATCCTGTAAATTCTACAGTTACAATTACTCCCACTAATTTTACTGTACCATATTATTGGACATATACTATAGGTAGTGGTAGTGAATCTGCAACATCTAGTGCTGTAGCTGCTACAACTGCTGCTACATACAATTATACCCCACAAAGTCTATATAGTAATATGCCTCAAACTATTACGTTCAAGGCATATACCGCTTCTAGTGGCGGAACTCTTATAGCATCTTGTTCAATACCTATGAGTGCTACAAAAGTGGGCCCACAAGGTTCAGGAACATCAGGAGCCAGTGTATTTAAAGCATATACAAAAACTACTAGTACTAGTACTAGTTGGGTAGCTGGTACAAATTATGCTGCAACTACAACTAGTGGAGCAGTTCCTACTGCTGGTTCTCAAACTTGGACAACCACGCCACCAACACTATCAAGTGGAGAAGTTCAGTGGGAAAGTGATGGTACACAGTCAGCCGGTAGCACTACTACAAGTTGGGGTATTCCTTATTTAAGCTATTTCAAAGTAGCGCAGTTAAGTGCTATAGCAGCAGATATGGGCACTATTACTGCTGGTACTATTCAATCAATATCTGGAAATGCAGCAGTTTATATAACTGTAAATGGTATGAAAGTAATAGATAGTAGTGGTAATCTACGAGTTAGAATTGGAAATTTAAGTAATTGGTAATTAAAATATTAAAGGTATTAAATAATGGCATACGGTATTAAAGCATGGAGCACTTATTCAAATAATTTATTTCCTAGCCCTACTAATATATATGCCTGGTTAGGTACTGCTTCTACTAATAATTGTACTCTTTCTGCTGATACAAGTACTGCTGGTGCAATTAGCGGTAGCATACCACTAAAAATGAGTATAACAGGTGGTGATCCTTACGCAGCTTGCTATAATGCCAAACAATGGACTCTAGATATAGCAGAAATTGGTGATACATTCACCCTAAGTTGTTATATAAAGGGTAGCCAGGCAGGCATGGGCACATGTCAGTTATTTATTTTTGGTGCTGATGATAGTGGTGGAGTATTTAGCTCCCCAGATTATAGTGCAGGAGCTGTAAGTATAACTACTAGTTGGACACGTTTAAGTTTTACCTACACTATGACAAGTGCGGCTACTAAAGGCGTTCAAATTAGACTTGACGGTCCTGATAGCGGCCCTGCAGGAACTAGTGTATGGTTTGATGGTCTACAACTAGAACGAAATAGTAGCGCAACTGCATTTACTAGCACTCCTGCTAATCCAGTACTTATAAACAATATGATAGGTGGTAGAGTATTTATAGAGTTATTAGAGTTAGCCCCAGTTCCAGGAACTATAGGTGATATTCCTGTTTATAATTCTGCTTCTATTACTTATACTAATATACCAGGAGCACAATATTTAAAATATTATACTCTACAAGCTGGCCCATATAGTGTTACTACTAGTACTAATGCTTATAATCAAGCGGTAATTACTTTTACTAGACGATATGCTTTTCAACTTCCAGCGTTTGGTAGTAATGTAACCGTACTTGCTATTTTTGCTACAAGAACTACAGATCCAAGTTATGGCTTAATGGTTACTAATAGTAATGGCGACAGATTAGTTTCTAATAATTATCCAGTTCCAGTATTTAGAGGAAAAATAGTTTTTAATAGTGCACCTGATTATACTATTGGATTAGTTAGATACCATGAAAAAACGATTAGTTATGGAGATGTTAATTCTGATAAATTAATAATGTACACTATACCAGAAAGTACAGATGTTTGGTTTACTGGCGATAGTTTTATAGGTGCCGGTTCAAGTCCATATATAGTACAAACTAGTTATGTAACACCTTCAGCAGGTGCTGCATATAGTTTAGCAGAAGGATATGTATTTCAATTAAACAATATTAGTCAGAGTAGTGATAATTATGGTCTAAGGGTTTGGGATAGTAGTGCTACACAAAAATTAACTTTTGATAGTGGATTACAGCATGTAAATATTGCTGGTATACAGGAATCTCCATTAATAAGTTATAATGATAACGAACAAAGCATTACAAATAACTCATTATATGGGCCGTATTCTGCACTAGTTATACCACAATTTCAACAAGAAATAGTTAGTGGTATACCAAATACAGTGAGTTCTACTGTTAGTAGTTATCGTGGTGTATTTAGACGTCAAAATAGTACTATATATTATAAAATAGTAGCAATTGAGACTGGATTTGAAGATGCATATTATAATTATACTAGTACTAATGGTAGTCAATACGACAATACTATTTTTATTGTAAATACTCAACTATTGGGTGGTAATAGTAGTGGTGGATCAGGCTCAACTAATAATTTAACTCTAACTATTAGTCCAGGGGCTGGGAGCGAGACTTGTACTTATAGCAGTAGTTATAGCACTAGTTGTACTACTACTAAGATTTATAATGTAACAACAAGTGGTGGCGATGGTACAGCAATTACCTACAATTGGACAATTATTGAAAATAGCGGTAATTTTACACTAACTACTGCTAGTAATTTAACCTATGCTACATTATCTCAATCTGGTAGTAGTGGTACTTATGTTTGTATATTACGTTGTACAGCAACTCAAAGCGGAATACAACAAATTAAAGATTATCCTGTACAACATACACACAGTACTGCTGCTGCAACCTATAGTATTACTCCCAATGTAACTAGCATAAACGAAGGACAATCAGTAACATTTACAGTAACTACTACAAATGTACCAAATGGTACAGTTTTATACTGGACCCTAAACAACGTAGCCGGGGTAGACTTTACGCCTAGTCAAAATCAAGGTACTATTACAATAGGCTCAGGTAATACATTTACTCTTACTACTTTTGCAGACCAACTAACTGAAGGTAACGAAGCTTTTACAATTAGTTTAAGAACTGATGGCTATACAGGCACAGTAGTAGCAACAAGTGCACAAGTAACTATAGCTGATACTAGTACTGCAGGTACTAATTGGACATTACGGTTAAAAAATGGTAGTGACACTACAATAACTTCACTAAATGGCGGAACTAGTCAAATACTAGAATTTATTTATACTGATCCTGCTGTGGGTGTAGCCCCTCCACTGCCAACCTATAGTTTTACTAGTAGTAACGTTAATTTAACTATTGCTAATGCTACAGGTACTATGAGTGGAACACTAGATACTGAACAGGGCTCTCCTAGCTATAATAAATATGTAGATTTATACAAAGAAGTAATAGTTACAGCAGCAAATATTAGCTCAGGAAATCAAAGCGTTACTATTAATGCCTATAGTCCGAATGGTACAACTTTAAGAAACACAATAAATATAACAATAAATGATATTAGTGCGCCAACAGTAACACTTACACCAGCAAATAATTCTATAAATACAGGTGCAACTACAACGGTTACAGTTACTACTAGTAAAAACACTACAAATTTGGTTAGTGGAGATATTTCAGTTAGTGCAGGTAGTATTAGTAGTTTTAGTGGTAGTGGTTCAAGTTATAGTTTTACTTATACAGCTCCAGCTACAGCAGCTACAGTTACAATTAGTATAGCTGCAGGAGCTTTTACTGATAGTAATGGTAATAGCAATAGTGCTGGAAGCACTACTATTACAGTATTAGCTAGCTATACTAATCCAGTTGTAAGTAATGTAACAGTATCACCTACTACAATAGATGAAAATAGCAATAGTTCAGTAACATTTACTTTTGATTTAACTGATAACACTAGTAGTGGGGCACCTAGAACTATCTATACTTCAGTAGAAGGTAGTGCAAATGTAACTGCTGCTGATTTTGTTGGTAGTTTAGCTCATTCTCACACTAGCGCTGATGGTACTGTAAGTAGAACTAAATCAATAACTATTGCAGCAGATCTTACTACAGAAGGTTCAGAAACATTTAGAATAAATTTCTATTCTGCGACTGCATGGAATACCGAACCAAAAGGAGCTCCATACTATCAAACAGGTTTATATACTATTAATGATACTAGTGTTCCAGCAGCTCCAACATATAGTGTTACTCCAAGTACAACAACAGTAAATGAAGGTAGTGCAGTTACATTTAATGTAACAACAACTAACGTTGCTAATAGCACTACATTATATTGGACTAATGCTGGTACAACAGTGGCGGCTGATTTTCAAGAAAATGTCAATAGTGGAAGTTTTACAATAACCAGTAACGCAGGTTCAGTTACATTGACGTTGTCTGCTGATTCAACAACAGAAGGTGGCGAAACTATTGATTTTAAAGTAAGAACAGATAGCACCAGCGGAACTATTGTAGCAACAGCTACAACAGTAAGCGTATCTGATACTAGTACTACACCAGTAGCAGCTATTAAATTAACTAGTATTGGTTTAAGTCCAAATCCTGCTAAATCATTTCAGAATTATACTATAACAGTTTATCAAAATACAACTAGTACTAGCGCTAATGCTCTAGCATTTACAATTGATCAAAGAACACCCAATGTTTTTAAGGATACTTGGTATCAAGGAGGACTTATAAGTATAGCAGCAGGACAAACTAGTGGTAGTTTTAGTGGTACTATTGCTGGAGGTACTATGCGACATAACGCACTTTTTACAGCAACTAGTGCTCTTGGCGAACTTAATACTGTTACTGCATGGGGAATAGTAGGTGGTGCTAATAGTAATGGTGTAACATTAATAGCATTTGATGTTGGTGCTACTAATAATGCTACAGAAAATACTAATAATACTGTTATATTTTTACGTCAAGGTCAAGTTATAGAATTTGGTACATGTAATGCAGGAAGCTTAACAGGAACAAGTATAACTTCTCCTAATAAAGATACATATTTACGAATTGTTAAAATAGGTGCTGGTACTACAGTTGCTGAAAATGATGATTATACTGGTTATGGTACGGCAAGTTATATTAGTTGGCAAGTTACAGAAGATGGAGATTATCTGTTAAGAATAGGCGGATATTTAACTTCTTATGCAGCAGGTGTAGCAGCATATTATTTTGCCTAGTATTACTTTAAAAATTTGGATTGATCAAATTACCCTCGACTGAGCGATCAATTTCACTAAACCAAAACGGAAATCACAGTCGACACGAAAGCTAAAGCTGTAAAGTTTCCTTCAATACCTTGCTCAAAAACGGTTTGAGCAAGGTATTTTTTATAGTTGAAAAGTTTTTGCTCTTATGTTATAATATGTAAGAATGGTAAAAGCTACAAATATTTTTATTTAAAGGTTACAAAGCCAGTAACAGTAGATATTAGTTGCCTAAAATTAATAGTGGTAACAACATACCATAGAGGAAATATAATGGCAAATGTTAGAATTATTTATGATAATGCAGCTGAAAGAGCATCTAATATAACTGCTAGTACAACTGTAACAAACGGATTAGCTGCCACAAGTCTAGCTACTAATACAAAAAGTTTAGCTCATCGTAGCACAGGCACTACAGTAACCTATACACTTAGTTGGCCTAGTTCTGAACAAATTAATGGAATAATTTTACCAGCAACAAACTTAAGTAGTAGTGCTACAATTAGTGCAGTAGTAAATGGAATAACTACTATTAGTGCAATTAATGCTTGTACTAGTACTACTTTAGACAACTATTCAGGTGTTAAAAATGTAAATAGCTTTCCTTATGGTGGTTTAAGCAAAACAGCTCTTTGGTTTCCTAGCACATATAATGTTACAACCTTAACTATTAATTTAGCAGATAACGGAAAAACTACTATAGGAAATCCAGCATATCCAAGCTATATTGATTGTAGCAGAATAGTATGTGGTAAATATTGGGAACCTAGTTTAGGTGTTAATAAGGATGGTTTAGAACTTACTATAAGTGATACTACACAAACTAGTCGTAGCGATGCTGGAGATTTATACGCGGATCGTGGTACTATACATGATCAATTAAATTTTAATTTAGGTGTTCTTAGCAAAACAGATAAGCAAGAATTAATAAAAATTATTAAATATGTAGGTAATTATAGAAATATAGCAGTAAGTGTATTTCCTGAAGGAAATAATAGAAATGAACAAGATTATATTATTTATGGTAAAAGAGAAATCAGTAGCATAAGTTATTTAGTGCACGATTTTTATTCAAATAGTTTTTCTATTATAGGCTGGTAAGGAGAAATTATGGAGTCTATTGAAAATCACGGCTTAGTACAAACCATATCGGTTGCTGCAATGGCTATAATTGCGCTAGGTGTAGGTATTCAAAAACTTGTAAAAGAGTGGAGAACTACTAATGCAGAAACTACAGTTATAGAAATGATGCATAAAGAATTAGAGCGTATGGGCACACAAAATGCTAAACTTACCGAAGAATTAACTAAACTGCAACTAGAAATAGTTGAGCTAAATAATCAACTAACTAAATTAAGTATAGATAATAATAAACTACAAGAAGAAGTAAGTGCATTAACATTAGAGCTTAATAGTTTTAAAAAATTAGCTGCTCTTAGAAAAATAAAGGTGTAAATATGACACCAGCAAAACTTAATTATAAAATTTATCAAGGCAGTACATTTTTTGAAACTTTTCGATGGGAATCACAAACTAAACAATATGCACAAATTAGTACAATTGCTAAAAGTGCTCCTTGTGTTATAACTACTAGTGCTAATCATAATATACCAGTTAATTGGAGATTTCGAGTAACTGGTGTTAGTGGAATGAAAGAGATTAATCAAATAGGCGACGATGAATACTACTTAGCAACTAGTGTAACGAGCAATACCCTAACAATAAATCAATTAAATAGTTCTAATTTTACAGCTTATACTAGCGGTGGTGTTGTAGAGTGGAATACACCTATACCTTTGGTCGGATATACTGCTCAAATGCAGATAAGAGAAACATTAGACAGTGCTACAACAATATTAGAGTTAACTAGTAGCAATGGTGGAATACTTATTGATAACACAAATTATACTATTAGCATAAATATTCCTGCTAATCAAACAAGATTGTTTACTTTTGCTACAGCAGTTTATAGCTTAGAATTAACCGATTCTAGCGGAATAGTAGAAACTTTTCTTACAGGTAATTTAACACTAGTTCAAGAGGTTACAAGATGACAACTGAAACTATTGTAACTGAAAAACATAATACTGTAGTAATAGAGAAAAAAGAGCCTAAAGTTGTAGTAGCTGGAATGATAGGTCCACAAGGGGTAACAACTTTACAAGGTTTAAGTAATGTAGATGTAACAAATTTAACAAATGGTGGTATACTAGTTTATAACCAAACTGTACAAAAATGGGTAGCAACAACAACGCTTGATGCCCAAAATATGGAAGGTGGCTACTATTAATCGGAGATAATATATGGCTTCAGTTATTCGTATCAAGCGTTCTAATACTGCTGGAGATCCAACCACACTAGGTAGTGGAGAGTTGGCATACTCAGCTTTAACAGGAACACAAGCAAATGGTGGTGACAGATTATATTTAGGTTTTGGTACAGAAACTGCTGGTAATGCTGCAAATCATTTTGTAATTGGTGGAAAATATTTTACAGATTTATTAAAACATACGCATGGTAGCTTAATAGCTAGTGCTGGTGTAATTGTAGATAGTAATAAAAAAATTGATCAGTGGAATGTTGATAACATTACTATTGATAGTAACACAATTAGTAGTACAGATACTAATGGTAATATATTATTAGATCCAAATGGCACAGGTTATGTAAGCATTATAGGAACTAATGGAGTAGTAATACCAGTAGGAACAACTGCTCAGCGTGGACCAGCAATTCAAGGAACTATTAGATATAATAATGATACTAGTCAATTTGAAGGTTATAGTGGCACAAATTGGGGATCTCTAGGAGGAGTAAAATCTGTAGATGGATATACTTATATCACTGCAGAAAGTAGTCCTGCAGCTAGTGATGGAATTATTCATTTTTATGCAGAAACTGCAGCAGGTACAGCTTCTGTAGAAGTTGCTCAACTAGACAGAACTAAATTAAGTTTATTACAAAGTACAACTAGTACAAGTGCTTCTACAGGTTCTTTAGTTATTACTGGTGGAGCCGGAATCAGTGAGAATCTTAATGTAGGTGGTACAGCTACAGTTACAGGTAATGCTACATTTAATAGTAATTTAACTATTATTGGATCAGATACTCCTGCTACAGAATATTTTAAAATAAAGAATGGCACTGGTACAGATAAATTTATTGTTGATAGTTCAAGTGGTGATACTACTATTATTGGTGATTTAGCTGTTAATGGCGGTGATATTACTACTACTGCTACAACATTTAATCATATTAACACTACTGCAACAACTATAAATGCTTTTGGAGCCGGTACTACAATAACTATTGGTGCTGCTAATACTGGTACAACAACTATTCGTAATGCAACAGTAGCTATTACTAATGCTGCAACAGTTGGTAGTACACTAGGTGTTACAGGTGTTGCTACACTAAGTTCTAATGCAACTGTTGGCGGTACCCTAGGTGTTACAGGTGCTACTACACTAAGTAATACACTAGGTGTTACAGGTGCTGCTACATTAAGTAGTACCCTAGGTGTTACAGGTGCTGCTACATTAAGTAGTACATTGGCAGTTACAGGTGCTGCTACATTAAGTAGTACACTGGCTGTTAATGGCGGTGATATTACTACTACTGCTACAACATTTAATCATATTAACACTACTGCAACAACTATAAATGCTTTTGGAGCCGGTACTACAATAACTATTGGTGCTGCTAATACTGGTACAACAACTATTCGTAATGCAACAGTAGCTATTACTAATGCTGCAACAGTTGGTAGTACACTAGGTGTTACAGGTGTTGCTACACTAAGTTCTAATGCAACTGTTGGCGGTACCCTAGGTGTTACAGGTGCTACTACACTAAGTAATACACTAGGTGTTACAGGTGCTGCTACATTAAGTAGTACCCTAGGTGTTACAGGTGCTGCTACATTAAGTAGTACATTGGCAGTTACAGGTACTAGTACTTTTAATACTGCAACTGTTCATAATGGGGGTATAACAACTAATCCAAATAATAATTTAAGTATTAGTTCAGGAACTGGTAATACTACTATAAATCTTACTCCACAAGGAACAGGTACAGTAGATGTTGCTAGTAAGCGTATTACAAGTGTAGCTGATCCTACACAGGCACAAGATGCAGCAACTAAAAATTATGTAGATGCTGTAAAAACTGGTTTAGACGTTAAAGAATCAGTACGTGTTGCTACTACTACTAATTTAACAGCTACCTATTCAAATGGTACTAGTGGTGTTGGCGCAACACTTACAAATAGTGGAGCATTAGCAGCAATAACAATTGATGGAGTAAGTTTATCAGTTGGAGAAAGAATATTAATTAAAGATCAAACTGTTGGCTTACAAAATGGTATTTATACTGTTACAACAGTTGGTAGCGGTGCTGCTGCCTGGGTGTTAACAAGAGCTACAGATGCAGATGCAAATAGTCCAATAGTAGAAGTTGGTCCTGGAATGTTTACATTTGTGGAAGAAGGCACAACTAATGCTGATAATGGTTTTGTTTGCACAAATAATGGTACTATTACAATTGGTACAACAGCAATAACTTGGGTACAATTTAGTGGTGCTGGTCAAATTACTGCTGGAGCTGGTTTAACAAAAACCGGCAATACACTAGATGTTGGAGGTACAACAGATAGAATTACTGTTGCAGCTGATAGTATTGATATTGCTGCCACTTATGCTGGTCAAAATACAATAACTACAGTTGGTACTATAGGTACAGGTACTTGGCAAGGTTCAGTAATTTCTGGACAGTATGGTGGAACAGGTATAAATAATAGTGGTAAAACAATTACACTAGGTGGAAACCTTACTACTAGTGGTGCATTTGCTACTACATTAACGGTGACGGCTGCTACAAGCGTTACTTTACCAACAGCAGGTACATTAGCTACATTAGCTGGAACCGAAACTTTTACAAATAAAACACTTACTAGTCCTACTATAAATAGTGGAGCACTAAGTGGCACATTTAGTGGAAATTTTACGCTTTCAGGCATAGTAACTTTAAGTAATACAACAGATTCTACCACTACTGCTACTGGAGCATTAGTAGTTGCTGGAGGTATTGGTGTTGCTAAATCTATGTATATTGGAGGTAACTTAACAGGAGCCGGAGCTGCAGTATCTATATTAGATGGATTTACTATAGATGGCGGAACTTACTAGGAGTAAGTTATGGCAAACCGAATTAAACTAAAACGTAGTGGTACTACAGGAACTGTACCTACAGCTGCATCACTAGAATTTGGTGAAATAGTTATAAACTATGCTGATGGTATACTATACTATAAAAAATCTGATGGTACTGTAGGCACCATTAGTACTGGTAGTGGTGCTCAAGGCGGTAGTGGTGGTAATCAAGCCAGATCGCTGTATGAAACAACGGCTACAGCTAGTCAAACTACTTTTAGCATACCAGGAGGATATCCTGTTGGTTTTATAGATGTATACTTAAATGGTGTAGCTTTACAAACAAGTGACTTTACTGCTAATAATGGAACCAGTGTAGTTTTAGCTGAAGCATGTATTATTGGCGATGTTTTAAAATTTATTACGTATTATGCAGCTAGTTTAGTTAATGCTTATACAAAAGCCGAAACAGATACTTTAGTTACTGATCAAAGTATTATAGCTGCAATTGCATTGGGGTAAATTATGGCAGCAGAATTTAAAAGTGCAATAAAAACTGGTATTGGACTTACAAATGTAACTGTATTTACTCCAAGTTCAAAAACAGTAATTATTGGTTTAATAGCAACAAATGTTTATGGTTCGGTATTACCAATTACTATAAAAATAAATAAAAGTGGCGGTACTTCAGCACATATAGCAAAGGCTAGACGTATTGAAGCAGGAGCCTATATTGATTTTATATCTGGTAATAAATTAATATTAGAAGTTGGAGATACTATTAGCGCTAGTGCTAGTGATAATAATGCATTTGAAATAGTATTATCCTATTTACAAGGAGTATCATAATGGCTGGTGGAATTTATGCAGGATACAATGCTACTACTGGACATGATTATGCAGACAAAGCTTTCTATGGCTTTCGCATGGATGCTCCAAATGGTCAGCTATATTTTGATTTTGATAATGGTGTAGATGGTACTACAGTATATCTACCTGACGAATATGCAACAAGTGCACAAGACTATTTAATATATTTTTGGTCAAGCGACACTATAAAATTTAGTGTTACAAGCAATGGCCGATTATTAATGGAGTACAAGTAATGGCTCAAATTTTAGATTTAGGTAAGATTAGATTTCAGTTTAAAGGCACTTGGAGCTCTACTACTGAATATCAATTTAATGATGTAGTGTTTTATAAAGGTAATGGCTATGTATATATTAGCACAGCCAAAACTACTGGTACCCTAACTAGTAACACCCAATTCTGGGGATTGCTAGCTAGTGGACTATTCTGGGAAGGAGCTTATAGTTCTGCTACAGAATATGGACGTGGTAGTACTGTACTGTACAATGGCAGTATATATCAATATATAAATAGCGCTCCTAGTACAGGTAATGTACCAACAAATACAACTTACTGGAATATTTTATTACTACAAAATACTGCTAGTGCTAATGTTTATTATGTTGCATCACATGGAGCTGATAGTGCTGGTCAAGGTAATAGTTTAAGTACTCCCTATTTAACCTTAAAATATGCCTGTGCCAATGTACCTACTGGTAGCACTATTTTTGTTAAAAGTGGTACTTATAATGAGCAATTACCAATTACAGTTCCTAGTAATGTAGCTATTGTAGGCGATAATCAACGTACAGTTATTATTCAACCTAAAAGTGGTAATAGTGATGATGGAACAACGCCCAACGCTCAGGCTACTATGTTTTATATGTCAGATGGATCTATTTTAAACAAAATGACATTTAAAGGCATGACTGGATGGGTTACAGGAACAACTGCTCAAGATATTACTACTAGTACTATTAAAGGTGTTGTAGCTAGACTTAATCCTAATATCACTGTTACTACTAAATCTCCTTATATATTGGAATGTACTGCAATCGGTAGTGGTTGTATAGGTGCACTTGTAGATGGTAGCGTGCATGCTAGTGGCTATAAGTCTATGATATTTCATGGATACACAGTTATTAGCGATAATGGTGTGGGTTATTGGGTTAAAGACGGTGCTAAAGCAGAAATAGTTAGCTGTTTTACTTATTATTGCTATTTTGGTTACGCTTGTACAGGCGGTGGACATATACGAGCTTTAAATGGCAATAATAGTTATGGAACTTATGGTGCTTATAGTAGAGGATTTGATGGTAGTGAAACTGCTATAACGGCTCAAGTACTAGGTAGTCAACTAAATTTCTTATATAGTGGTGGTAATATTAGTGCTGGTGATACCTGCACAAGTAATAGCGGAGCAACTGGTATAGTTACAAATGTACAATACAGTGCTAATAAAGTTTATTTGCGTAATACAACTGGTACATTTACAGTAGGCAATACTTTAACATTTACTAGTGGAGGTACTGGTACAGTAACAACAGGAGCTTTAGAAGGCCAAAAAGGTTTTGTACTAGTATTAAATACATTAACTGCTGCTCCAAAACCCGGCCAAAGTCTTCAACTAGGTGACGATAGTAATGCTTATGTAATTCAAAGCTATACTGGAACATATACAGATTCAAATAGTATTATAGTTGTAGTACTTGCACAAGAAAAAACAAATAGTAGTCCAGCTACAACTGTAGTAACCTTACGTTCAAAATACTCACAAATTAGACTAACTGGACATGATTTTTTAAATATTGGTACAGGTGGTATAACTACTACAAATTATCCTGGCACACCAACACAAAGTCCTAGTCAAGGAAATGAGGCAAAACAAATATTTCCAGGAAGAATATTTTATGTTAGTACGGATCAAGACGGTAATTTTAGAGTAGGAGATTATTTTAAAATTGATCAAGGTACTGGTAAAGCAACACTAAATGCAAGTGCTTTTGATTTAGCAGGTTTAAGTAGCTTAAGACTAGGTAGTATAGGTGCACAATTAGGCGAATCTATCAATGAATTTAGCAGTGATGGTACTATGAGTGGTAATAGCAATTTAGCTGTTCCTACTGAAGCTGCTGTAATAACTTATGTAGGAATTAAAACAAACTCTGTAGCTGGACCTAGTATTATATACCATCAAACTTCTCTTACTAAGACTGTTCAATATGATGTTTTTTCTGCTGCTGTTGCAGGAACTCCTAATTATAGCTTAATAGGAACTGTACCTAGCGGGGTTACAATTAATGGCAGCACAGGCTTGTTAACTATTGGAAGTGGTACTAGTACTGGTACATATAGTGCATTTAGTGTTCAAGCAGCATTTACTACTGGTGAGACATTAAAAAAGAGTATTACTCTATATGTAAATGCTGCTGTACCAGTATTTAGCACAGCTAATATAACAACAGGTATACCAACTAATACAGCATTTAGTTCAACAGCTACACAAGCAACTGCAGCAACTGGTACAGTAGTACATACAATTACTGAAGGTGCTTTACCTACTTGGGCAACTCTTGCATCAAATGGTACGCTATCCGGAACTACTCCTAGTACAGGATCTGGAACTTATATTGGTCCCTATAGTTTTACAGTAACTGCTACTAATGGTATTTATACAGCTACAAGAAGTTATACATGGTTAGTTTACTTAGGCCTAATTCAAGGACAGAATGCATACACAAGTCCAGGAACTTATAGTTGGACTGCTCCTAGTGGTGTTACTAGTGTTAGTGTTGTTGCCGTAGGCGGTGGTGGTGCTGGTCAAGATGGTTGGGCTAATCCTGCAGGTGCTGGTGGCGGTTTAGGTTGGAAAAATAATATTTCAGTAAATCCTGGACAGAGTTATACAGTAGTTGTTGGTAGTGGTGGAGTAAGCTCTAATGGCAATAATGATTCACTAATTGGTGGTAATAGTTATTTTAACTCACTTACTACAGTAGCTGGCTATGGTGGTACTAACGCTAATAGAGGAGTTGGTGATCGTGGTCCAAATAGTAATGGTTATGGTGGTGGTTATGTAGGTGATGGTGGTGGTGCAGGTGGCAACGCTAGTAACTGGACTTCTGCAGGTGGCGCTGGCGGTTATACAGCTCGTGGATATAATCAACAAGAGACCTGGAATGCTAGTTTAGATGGTGGAGGTGGTGGCGCATACTATAGCAGTACTTATGGAACTGGTGCTGGTGGTGGCGTAGGTATTTTGGGTAAAACAGGATATCCAAGCCCAGGTAACCCATTCTATAATCCATTTCAGGGCTATAACAATAGTCCAAGTACTGGTAGCGGTGGCAGTGGTGCTCATGGTGGTAGCAATGGTGGCTATGGCGAAAATCCATTTAGTAGTACTGCTCAAAGTAGTACTAATATTCCAGGAGGTAATTATGGAGGTGGTGGTGGTGGCCCAGGAAGTGGTTGGCCTAGTGCTAGTGGAGAGGGTGGTAGTGGAGCAGTTAGAATTATGTGGGGTAGCAATCGTAGTTATCCTAATACTAATGTTGCTGATGTCTCACCAAGTGGCCCAAGCTAGGAGAATAATTAAATGTTATATATAAAACTTGATAATAACGGTAACCCAATAAATCATCCACTAACTGGAGATAACTTAAAGTATGTTTTAGAAGAATCTATTTTAACTGAAGATGTATTAAAAAAATATGGTTATGCTAAATTTGAGTTTACACCACTTCCAGCAAATGCTGTTAGCCAAGCATTGCCAGAATATTTTATTGATATAGACGGAATTGTTCGCAATAGAATTACAATTCGCGAATTTACTCACGAAGAATTAATAGATAAGTTTATCAGATCACGTAGAAGTTATTTGCTAGTTGAATCTGATTGGACTCAAACTATAGATAGCCCACTTTCTGCTGAAAAAAAGGCTGAATGGGCAGCATATAGACAAGCTTTAAGAGATTTACCTAATTTATACTTAAATACACAGATTCAACAACAAAGCGATATTGAATGGCCAACCAAACCAAGCTGACAAATCAATTTCTACAAAATATTTTTCAAACACCACTATTAGTTGGTTATAGTGATAGTAAACATATACAAGAAAAAATATGTACTCTTGCTTATAAGTTTATAGAAACAGCCTCCAATGCGGGGCTTGTTTCTGAAGGCTGGAATTATGCTAAACGTTCATCTTCTAAAGAAGATTTTAATAACTATGGTGTTACATCTTTTAATTCTAATTCTTTACTTGATTTACCAGAGTGGAAAGAAGTAATTGATTTTTTATATGATTTTGCAAATACTATGATATCCACTGTAAATGACAGTAATAAAAATATTAAATTTGTAAATAGTTGGGTTACAATATATCCGCCTAAAACTTATGTGCCAGAGCATATACACTCTAATTCTCTTTTAAGTGGCGTATTTTATGCTAAAGTTTCTAATAACTGTGGTAATTTAATATTTAAGGATCCCGCAGCTGTTGCTAAAACAATGTGTATAGCAGATATAAATTATTTTCCAACTGTTAAAACAATCTATACGCATATAGTTGAACAAGGACAAATGATTATTTTTCCTTCTTGGCTACCACATTTAACAGAACAAAATCATTCTGATAGTGATCGTATAATGGTTAGCTTTAATATTGACTTAGATAAAAATTAAAAATATATTACATGAAACCAATTTATAAGTATTATCATAATTTTTTAACTGAACAAGAGTGCAATTATTTGATCGAAAATAATACGATCAAGTTAGAATCAGCAAAGATTTCAAATAATAAAAAACCAAGTATGTTAATAAGAAAAAGTAAAGTTAGTTGGATCGCCAAAGATGTTGATAGCAAATCTGATGAAATTATACAAAAAATAGTTGACTTAATGTTTTGGGAAAGTAAGGAAACACATGATATAAAGCTAACATCAGTAGAACCAGTACAATTTGCTAAATATGGGCTACTAGATCACTATGCAAAACACATAGACATAGGAACAAATGATAGTAATTATAGAATACTAAGTGCTGTTGTAGAATTAACTAATCCAAATAATTATTTAGGCGGTGGGTTAAATATTTATATTGCTAATCAAGTACATAAAATGCCATTTAAACAAGGAACTGTAGTTTTATTTCCTTCTATATTAACACATAAAGCAAAACCTGTATTCTATGGTACAAGGTATTCTCTTAGTTTATGGGGATGTAAAACTTAATATGCTTACTCTAAAAGAGCTAACTAGTGAAAACCATAAAATTGCTGAAAATCATGTTTTTACCAAATTATTGCTTAGTGGTAAAATCACCAAACAAATATATGCAACCTATTTAGCTAATCAATTACAGCAATATAGTATACTAGAATCTAAAGCGGTAAGTTTATTAAATAAACTACCTGGTATATACCGCACTCATTTAATTTTACAGGATTTAGTAGAGTTAAATACATCAGCTATTGTTTTTCAAACTACTGTTGAATATTTTAATCGTATTATAAAACTAAATAGTAATGAGTTATGGTCGCATATATACACTAAACATATGGGTGATTTATATGGTGGCCAAATAATTAAAAGTAAAGTGCCAGGAAGTGGCAAAATGTATCAGTTTAATAATAGATTAGATCTAATTAACAATTTACGTTCAAATTTAGATTTAAACATGGCTACTGAAGCTAATTGGTGTTTTAAATCAACAATAGATCTTTTTGATAATATAGCTAATGAGTATAATCTTTAATAGACTAAAACAACACGAAAAAGCCTTAGAAGAAATACTATCCTCTAAGGCTTTTTCAATACCTGACAAAAACATCTATACCTGGACTAATAAAGTTTTTAGTAATAGTTATATAAGACGTGCCCACTTAGATTGTATAGATGCTATAACCACAAAAAAATTATACATGATGCATCTATGTGTATTTCCAAACACTAAACTAAATGCACCTATATATGGTTTTGATATTATTGCTGGCCCAAATAAGGTAACCGGAGCATTTTTAGATATTAGTCCTATAGACCCTAAACATCCTATGTGTAATTGGTATAAAGATCTAGTAAAAGATCTTGTTTGGTCAAAGCCTAGACAGTTGCCTGAATGGGCACAAAAAATATTTAGTAGTAATATGATTGCTGCTGGAAATATTAGTAGTGAAGCAGAATTAAGTGTTATATTAGAGCTAAGTATAACAATGTTAAATAAATATTTAGATTTAGTAGAATTGAGTACAAGTAGTGTGGATTATACTAATAAACAAAACTACTACTGCAAGCAACAAAAATGTAATCCACATACGCCAAAAGTTTTAAAAAGCATTGGTTTTAGTGAGCAATTAATCAATGACTTTATCAATAATTGTTTATTTCCAGAAGTGGTTTAATAAATATATAGAAATATTATCTACTCTATATATAGGCAAATAATTGGAGCATATATGACTAGAGCAACAGTATTAGCAAGATTAGTATCTACTGGCAAACAGCTAGAAGATGGCATAATGACTGCTAGCGATATTGGTACCATAGGCGGATTTGATACTACCCAAGTGTTAAATATTAGCAATACCACTGATTCTACGGGCCCAACTACTGGAGCCATAGTAGTTGCTGGTGGCATAGGCATAGCTAAAAAATTATATGTGCATCAAGGATTTGATATAGGTAGTGCAACGGGCGGAACCGGTAGCAGTATTATAACACTTAGAAGTTCATTAACATATCCTAGTGGACTAACGGCTTTAGAAACTAAAAATTTAAGTAGTGATACCATTTTAGGTTTAACATTAACTAATAGTACGCACAGTGGTAAAATATATCAAGTAGCCAATGAGTTAATAATTAGAGATAATACTAATGAAACACTACGATTAGGTTCAGCAACTGGATTAAAGATTCCTTTTAGTATAGCCTCAACATCCACAACTACAGGATCATTAATAGTTAGTGGTGGAACAGGTATAGCAGGCAATACATATATTGGCGGTATTTTAAATGCGACCAATACTACTGCTTCTACTTCTTCAACTACAGGTGGCTTAGTTATTAGTGGAGGATTAGGTATAGCTGGTTCTATTAATTCAGCAGGAAATATTACTGCCGTATCTCTAGAAAATACACCAATAGGAAGTACAACAGCAAATACTGGTAGATTTACCAGTGTTAATATTATAAATGCAACTGGTTCAACTAGTAAAACTAGTGGTGCTTTAATTGTTGGCGGTGGTGTTGGTATAAATGAAAATCTATATATTGGTGGCATTTTAAATGTAGAGGGTGCTGTAACAATAACTGGAAATTTAACGGTTAATGGTACAACTACTACCGTTAATACTAGTACATTAAATATTGCAGATAATATAATTACATTAAATAGCGATGTTCTATCAGGATCACCAACTCAAGATGCTGGTATAGAAGTATTACGTGGTACAAGCGCTACGGTTGGTATAAAATGGAATGAAACAAGTGATGCATGGGAAATGTCTGATGCAACTGGAGCATATTCTAAAATAGCTACCAATGCTTTTAGCAAAATAACTGTTAATGGACAAAGCGATGTAGATGCTGATACTAACGCAGATACTTTAACACTAGTTGGTAGTGGTATTACTATTACTACTAATGCTACCACAGATACAATAACTTTTACTAGTACTGGTATTACTAGTGTTAGTGGTACAACTAATCAAGTTACAGCTAGCACTACCAGTGGTGCTGTAACACTAAGTTTGCCCCAAAGCATTAACACAGCAGCCAGCGTTCAGTTTGGATCGCTAGGTGTAGGCACTGCAGCTAGCGGTACTGCGGGTGAACTTAGATGTACTGGCGATATTACAGCTTATTATTCCGCTTCTGATATAAGAGTTAAAGAAAATGTTAATAATGTATCAGGAGTATTAGATAAAATTAATAATTTAAACTTATATAGTTTTAATTATATAAATAATCCTAATAAGAAAATGTTAGGATTAATGGCACAAGAATTAATTAATCAGTTTCCAGAGCTGGTTTATGAAACAAAGCCTTTTGATGATTCTGTTAAACTAGATAAAATATATGCCGTAAATTATTCATTAGTATCTGCAGTTTTGGTACAGGCTATAAAAGAGTTAAATAAAAAATTGGATAATTTAATAGGAAATATATAATGTCATATTATTCTGTATTCAATTTGAGTAATGGTGCTGTAAGTAATACTTCTATATCTACACTAGCCAACGAGCTTACAGGATCTTCTACCAATCAAATTAATTTTGGTGGAAGATACATAGGACCATTACTAGCTGGAGGTGCGCCAGCACTAACTGGAGATACTTCAATAACTAATATTAGTATTAGTAAATTAGCAGGTAAAGGTACAGATTATTGGATACCTACTAATAATAGTAATACATATACTGCATTAGCACCTAACGATAATTTATCTTATGCATCAGGTAGTCATAGTGTGGGTTATGTTACTAATGATACTAGTAAATGGTATCATTCTTATTCTTATAGAGTATTTGCACCTGGAAAAACTTCTGTTGACTATATTGGATGGAATCAAGATCCTGCCAATATATTATGGGATGATCCTTATGTTACTACTGCTGGTTCAGGAATAATTAGTAGATATGATGCTGATTATTGGGTAAACAATACAAATATATCCAAATTGCCACTTAAAATATATCAAATACCACCAAATTGTACTACAGTAACAATACAAGCATGGGGTGGTGGCGGTGGTAGTGGTGGTAGTTGGTATGATTCCTATGGTGGTTATGGTGGTGCTGGTGGTTATGCTACTACTACTTTAACAGTTAATTCAACAGTTAACCCTGCTACTGGTAGAACGGTTAGAGTTGGAGATTTATTATACTGTTGGATAGGTTTAGGTGGGGGTGGAGCTACAGATCTATGGACTGCTGGTGTAGGAGGAATGGGAACTGCAGTATGGTTATTAAGTGGACCTAGCTATGGAGCTGTAGGTTATCCTAAAACTACTGGTGGTAAAAGTTTATATAATAGTGCATGGTCTGAGTGGCAAGGTGCTACCGTTGGTGGAGGTGGTTTTTTAACTGGTCTTACACAAAAATATTTTAGAGAAGTTTTTGGGGGGGAAGGCTACTTCAATCAAACTAATCTTGCTAAAGATATTTGTGTATTAATAGCTGGCGGAGGTGGGGGTGGTGGATCTGTAAACGCGAGTGGAGGAATTTCTGGAGCTGGCGGTGGTAGCGGTGGTAGTGATGGAGCAAGTGCTCCACTTATTTCGGCTAGCGGTACTGGAGCCACTACTACTGCTCATGGTTTAGGTTCGGTTACAGCATCTGGCTCAGTAACTAGTGTAGAACAAGCAGGTAGATGGTCTAATACAAATCAAAATACTATTAGAAATACCAGTGATGTTCCAGAAGCAACTATAATTGGATTATTTCCAGAAATAAATATTGGACATGATTCATTAGCAAGTGCCGGTCTTTCAAGCTATGCTAATTCAGGTGGTGGTGGTGGCGGAGCATTTCGAGGAAATATTGGGCCAAGAATCACGTCGGATCAAAGTAGTAATAATCGTGGACGTGGTGGTGGTGGCGGAGCAAATAAAGTATATCTTGGATCAGGAAGTACTAGTAGTAGTGGAGTATCTAATAGTCCTCCTAATAGTGATGGTACTCATGGAATTGGTGGTACACCAAGGTATGCTGTAAGAGACTCATATTATTGGCGAGGCGGACCTGGAAGAGCAGGAAAAGTAGTAATGCAATTTAATTAGAGTTAAAATATGACAACATCAACAATACCTAATACTGGTGGTCCTAGTTCTGTACCATATCAACCAGCACGATGGGTTTATATAAACCCTGATAATACTCTAACAGAAATATCGTATTTAAATAATTTTATTTTTAATAATATAGAGTATAATACACAAGAGCTATTTTTAAAGTCCGAACAGAAAATAAAAGATTTAGGCTTTTACAAAATAATTGTAAATTATCCTATTATTAATTCTTTTCAACATGTAGTTACTAATCCAGATTTAGCTGTTGCTACTATAAATCACGGTGAAAAAAATATTTATGTAAAACTTGAAGTTAATAGTCATACTTGGTTACATATAAAAGATGTAATAAATAGTGAAATAAGTAAACAGCTTGATAAGTTTGCACAGCAGCGTGGATACGACAATGTAGTATCTTGTGTATCTTATGCTAACTCTACTAATATTACTTATAAAGAAGAAGCATTATACTGTATGCAATTACGCGATCAAGTATGGGCAATTATAACAGATTGGATAAATAAAGTAGATAACTACGAAATAGAAATGCCTGGTTCAATGGAACAAATATATAAAAAGTTACCTGAATTTGTTTGGCCAACATAATGTTTATATTAAATTTTATTCCTAGTTGGTTTTTTCCAACCTTAGCTATACTAGCCTTGTTAGTATTTTTAATAAGCAGATACATAAAACTAGCACAAGCTCAATTAATACACTATGCTAGTATTGTAGTATTTTCACTAGCAATATTTATGACTGGTGCAAATTGGAATAATGATCACTGGTTGGCTAAAGTTAAAGAGGTAGAAGCCAAATTAGCGGTAGTTGAAGCTAAAAGCGCTAAAGAAAATACTAAGATAGTAGAAAAAGTAGTTACTAAACGTGAAATAGTACGTGTGCAGGGCAATGAAATTGTAAAATATATAGATCGAGAAAAACTGGTAATAGATGAAAATTGTAAAATACCAGAATCAGTTGTAGAAGCGCATAACAAGGCTGTAAAACAATGAAATATGTTATTACATTAGCACTAATACTAGGGGGCTGTGCTACGACGGTTCCAGTAACACAACGCTTTCCAGACGCACCTAAACCGCTACTAGAGCATTGTAAGCCGCTTAAAGAAGCACCACAAGCTGTACAGCTAAGTGAGCTTACTAAAATTATAGTAGATAATTATATGGAATATCATATTTGCAGTGGCAATAATAGTGCATGGATAGAGTGGTATACAACACAGCAACGTATATTTAACAAGGAGAAGTAGTGGAACTAACAGAACAACAATTACAGCAAATTATTCCTAAAAACAAATATGTTAGCTACTGGTATACTGCACTACAACAATTATTACCACAATATGAAATTAACACACCAGATCGTATAGCAGCTTTCTTAGCACAATGTGCTCATGAATCTGGTGGTTTTGTTTTTATTAAAGAGAATTTGAACTATAAATGGGCAAGCCTGCGTAAAGTTTTTCCTAAGTATTTTCCCACAGATGCATTGGCACAGCAATATGAGAAACAACCTGAAAAAATTGCTAACAGAGTTTACGCTAATCGTATGGGTAATGGTCCTGAAGAATCAGGAGATGGTTGGCGATTTTGTGGGCGTGGATTAATACAAGTAACTGGTAGAGAGAATTATAGTTGGTTTGCTGCTAGTTTACAGATTAGTCCGGAAGAGGCTAGTGAATATATGGAAACCTTTGAAGGTGCTGCACAGTCGGCATGCTGGTTTTGGGAATCAAACAATTTAAATCAGTGGGCTGATAAGCAGGATATAGTTACACTTACAAAACGCATTAATGGTGGAACAATCGGATTAGAGGATAGAAAAAAGCATTACGAACATTGCTTGCATATATTAAGCTAAAATAAGGGGCGTATATTATGCCAACCAAGTCTGTAAAAGCACCTGAACAATCAGCTACACCACCAGCAGATAAAAAAATTCATACAGCTGGGTTAGGCTTTGTTTTACTTATACTAACAAATTATCAGGCTGAAGTAAAACAAATATTACAAGTTATTATGAAATGGATAACATAATGAAAATAATTAATAAAATTTTAGATTATTCTAAAACGCCTTTTATATTAGCAGCAATTATTTTTATATGTAGTTTAATTTTATTGAGTATTTTTAAAACTGCTGAAACACAATTAAATCATTTAAATAATGCTATGGTTATAGCAAATGAAATGTCTGATAGTAGTGATAATCTTACTAATTATGCTAGATATTATGTTACTACAAAAGATGAGCAGTGGAAAAAAAGATTTGAAAATATTATTAAAATAAGAAATGGTGAAGAAGCAAATAAAGATAATGTAAAAATTAGTTTTAAAGATAAAGTAAAAGCATTTGGATTTTCTAATAATGAATTAGATCTTATACTTAAATCGGAAAATTTAAGTAATAATTTAGCCATACTAGAAGTGAAAGCATTTGATTCTATAAGTCAAGGTAAAATAGAACAAAATTGGGATGTACAACAATTTCATTATACACAAGCTCAAATATTTATGTTTGGAGAAGATTATACTAAACATAAAAATGAAATAATGAATACTATTGATAAATTTACAAAAAATGTTTATACTAGGCTAGAGCATGATTATCAAATTAGCATGAAATTAGCATGGATATTAATAACTATAATTAATGTATCTTTAATAATTTTAGTTATATCTGTGCAACATCATAATAAAACAATATTAATGTCTAGTGCAAAAGTTTCTACTAGTAAAAGAAAAGTAAAGGGCTAAATTATGCCATTAATATTACTAATTATAAGTTTATTTTTAGTTAGTTGTAGTGATATGTATCGTTATCCATGTCAAAATCCAGATAATTGGGAACACAAAGTATGTAAAAAACCTTACTGTAATGCTAATGGTACGTGCCCGGAAGATTTAACACCTTATGAAAAAGAACGTATTAGCAATAATCAATGGCGACCAAAGCAAAAGGATTGTAAATGATTAAAGATTTATGGAGTGGTCCACGTTATACTGAAGACGAGTTAATGGCTCGACTTAAATTTTTTATAGGTATGACACTAGCCTTAACATTATTTGGTATTGTGTTTGTTGTACTTTACAGTTTAATATTTGTAACTCAACCAATGAATGGTATGAGTCCTGTAGATAATAAATTTTTTGAACTTATAATTCCTATTGCTACATTTTTAACAGGTACACTTAGTGGTATTATGTTAGCACATGGGGATAAAGAAGCACAAAAAGAAGCATTAAAATCTGCAAACAAAGGTTGGGATCGTCCACCTAGCCCATCGCCTACAACAATGCCTACAATTACAGTTGGTAGTACTGGTGTTAATATAGGTACAAATGGTGGTAATCAAGTAAGTGTTGGTTTTGGAGGCAAACCACAGCCACCACAACCACAATTTCCAGAAATATAAAGGTTGTAAATATGTCAAAAACTTTATTAGCAATACTAGTATCAACTTTTTTAGTAACTAATACATTAGCATCAGAAACTATTGTTAAAAAAGAAGAAAAACCTCCTACTAAAAAAGAAGAAAAAGCTCCTAGTAAGAAAGAAGATGCTAAAAAAGAAAAAGCTTGTATTGATAAAGTAAAGGATGGTAAACCAATTTTAAATAAAGAAGGTAAGCCGGAACAAGTTTGTAAGGAAGTTAAGATTCATGAGAAATTAGAAGGTAATAAAGTACCGGATAAGAAGTAATCTTTGACTAACTTAATAGGAATTAATATGGGCAAAAGCAGTGCAAAAAAGCAACGTAATGTAATACCCATAGATTTTGGTTTTAGAGATATAAAACCATTGAATTATATTCAAGAAACTTATTTACAGGCAATACATAATAATGATATAATTTTTGGTATAGGTAGTGCAGGTACAGGTAAAACATATATTGCAGCAACCTATGCAGCCGGTGAACTATATCACAGACGTATAAGAAAAATTATATTAACTAGACCAAATGTTGAAACTGGTAAAGGATTAGGATTTTTACCTGGTACATTAGAAGAAAAATATTTACCATACTTAGAACCATTTAACGAAATATTTACTCGTAGTTTAGGAGCTGGATTTTATGAATATGCACTTAATAAAGGTGATATAGAACCTAAGCCATTGGGATTTATGCGAGGAACTACTTTTGATGATTGCATAGTCTTACTAGACGAAGCACAAAATGCTACTTGTGAAGAAATGAAAATGATCTTAAGTAGAATAGGTAAAAACTGTAAAATAATAGTTAGTGGAGATCAGGAGCAAAGTGATATTCATAATAGCGGACTAGAAGATGCTGCTAAAAGACTAGAACATATTAAAGGTATAGAAGTTGTTAGATTTATGGATCATGATATTGTTCGTAGTAAATTATGTAAAGATATTATAATGGCCTATAGGAATTAAATAATTATGGAAACAGTTACAGAAGCAGTAGGTAAACTATGGTTTTTAGGTGCTGGAATAGTTGCAATAGCTGCCTATGCAGTTACACTAAAAGTAAGATTAGATTATTTAGAAAAAAACTACGATAGACAAATAACTGCTCTCTGGGACCAAGTAAATAAATTATTAAAAGAACCTAGATAAATTATGAATACTAAATTAGCAACAATTATATGTAGCGATGTAATTGGTTATAGTAGTTTAATGCAAAAAGATGAAATAGGCACACTACAAAAACTAGATAAATGTCGTGAAAAAATAGACTTATTAATTAGTAAGCATAGAGGAAGACTATTTAATACTGGTGGTGATAGCGTATTAATTGAATTTAGTAGTGCTGTTGATGCTGTTAAGTTTGGAGTAGAAATGCAAAATGAAATGCATACTTTAAATAATGGTATGCGTTGGCGTATAGGCATACATATAGGAGAAGTTTGGATTTATGGAACTAATCTTATGGGTGATGCTGTTAATCTTGCTGCTCGTACAGAAAGCTTAGCAGATTATAGTGGTGTTACTATGACTGAAGCAGTTTATAGTCTAGTAAAAGGTAAATTAAAAGAATACGAATATATTAGTCGTGGTAAACAAGAATTTAAAAATGTTGATCCAATGGAAATATGGAGTATAGTACTCCCTTATGCAGAACCTAATCCTAATTTAAATAAAGCACCAAAAATTAAAAATAATACAGCAGCTAAAAGTCATAAAGAACTTGTAGCTGCTGTATTAAATGATCAGGCGGCTAGAAATAAAACTCTAGCCGATGCTCAAAATTTTAAACGTAATAAAAACTTTGGTCCAGCTACTAGAGTATTAATGTGGCGAATAACTAAGCAAGATAAATCTGCATTAGATGAACTTATTAGTATTGGTTTAAAAGATTTAATTCCTCAAGAACTACAAGCCTATGTTGTAGCAATATTTAAAGAGTTTTGTTTTAAAGTTGATAGTGATCAAGCTCTAAATATTGCTGATTTATGCGAAAAATATAATAACTACTCTACAGCATTAGAATTTGTAAAAAATGCTGCCAAAGTAAACGAAAAAGCCCAAGAAAGATATGCTATAATGATTTTTAATGATCCTACTAGTAGTCCACAAGAAATAGATAATATATTAAACGATTTAAAAGAAGCGGGTATGAAGAAAAATGTTAGTGCTATGTTAAAACTTGGAGAATATTATCTTAAAACTAATGATAAAAAGAACTCTTTTAGATGGCTGTATGCTGCTAGAGCACAGCATAATTCAACAGCTCAAAAATTACTAGAAGATCTTAATAAAACTATTAGTAAAGCAGAGTTTCAAAATTTTAAAACCGATGCTGATGCTCTTGTAGATCAAATAAAATTTATGGATGATAATAGGATGAAACAATAATATGGCTAAAACTTATAAACCAACCAGCGGCATGGCTAGTGCTGCTCGTCGTGCACTTAAGTGGAAAGAAGAAGGTAAGCCTGGAGGTACGCTTGTTGGCCTAGCCAGGGCTAATCAACTAAAAGATCGCGAACCCTTATCAGCTAGTACAGTATTACGTATGTATAGTTTTTTTAGTAGACATGAAGTAGATAAACGTGCAACTGGATTTAATAGTGGTGAAGACGGATTTCCTAGTAAAGGTCGCGTAGCTTGGGATCTTTGGGGTGGAGATGGCGGTTATAGTTGGAGTAGTGCTAAACGTGATCAAATTATGAGAGAGCGTGAATCAAAAGCACTACAATTAGTAAAATTGGCTCAAAAAGGTATTATTCCACATACAGATAGAATGATTATTGCACAAGTAATAGAAGATTATGCGAACAATAATATTAGCGAAGAACTAGAGGCATTTGGTCAGTTTATGTATCATGCTGAATTATTGCGAAATGATCACTTAGATGTTTACTTGTTTGATTTACATATGGTAGATCAACCTTACCGTGATATATTAATTGATGTATTTGGTCAATTACATGATATGGGTGATATGACAATTGATGAACAAGATAGTTTATTAGATACTACACTATAAAAAAAGCCCGCTAAATGCGGGCTTTTTTTATTTTACTACTTCTAAAGTTGGAGCAGAATCTTTATCAGATTCTTCATCTTTATTTAGTTCTTCTAATTGTTCATTAGCTTGAATCTGTATCTTTCTAGTTAATGGATTACAAATTTTAGCCGGTAATTCTTGAAGAGACACTAATATACTATTAATCTCGTTTACAGTTAATCTTAGTGTTAAAATTTCTTTATCTGTATCAATCATTTTACGGGGCAAACTCCAGTAGCACATTCATCATCTAACAATTCGTCAAAACTGTTAGCACTTTCTATATCAATTGTTTTTAGATTGTAAATATAATCTTTATATGTTTTCTCGTCCACAACTTCTTGTGGCAGATATAAATAACCTAAATCTTGAGCAGTTTTAGTAGGATCAGTTCTATAAATAAAACTTACACCTACATAGCAGTCCCAGTTATTTAGCAACCAATCTATAATTTCTGTAACCTCACTAGGATCATAACTAATAGTTACACTAGTATTTTGTTGTGTCCAGCTAGTTTGTAATAATTTATATCTTTCTAGCTGATAAACAGCACTTTCAAGATTGACTTCTTTATTACCATCTTTATGAAAAGGCACATCTTTCCACTCTACTGGAAAGGTTACTAAGACGCCAGTTGGATCTGTAGGATGATTAATTACCCTATAACCAGCATCTCGAAGTATAGGAATCATTGGATCGTATGTACTAAATTGCACATTGTTAAAAATGTATTTACCTAGTGGTTTGTGTACACCTTCTGTACAATCCATGATTTTGCTAAGCGTACCAGATGGCTTAATACAAGTAACATTTTTAGGTCTTGGTAAGCCTAATTCATCTGCCATTGAAATGGCACTTGATGTGGCTGTGCGCTTTAAATATTCATAGTCATAGCTAGTCATATCAGGACGCATTGCAATACCTGTTAAACCTACTCCACAGAGACGTAAGAAATAGTTGTTAAGGTGCCAAGCTTCTTGTAAGATCCCGTCTTTAAGATTAACACAGGTCTGACGATAATTTGCCCTGGCAGCCAATCTGATCGCATCGTGTAATCCTGCGGTGTCACCTTTAAACTTGGAGATATCCGTTTCCGTAAGGTTACAGAAGGCTTTGTTACCCAACAAGATTTCAACACAGGGATTTGCTCCTTTAAACCACGGAGCACGTCTAAGAGCTTCTTGTTCATTAATAAATCCTGGCTCACTGCCACCAGCCTCTAGCATAAGATTAAAAATCTCTTTTAGCTCTTGACGTGTTGGCTTTTCTTTAAATACTAAACTGTTATTTGATTGCTGACGATGTTCGCGATTATATAGCCAAAAATCTTTTTTAGCTATGGCAAATTCTTGCCATTCCGGCTGACCATAGTCAAAAAGAGCGATTTCAGCCGATCTACGACTAGATAATATCGTTCCAAGATGATTAATAATGTCAAGAATATCCATCCTAGTAAGAAGGCTGTCAGCCCTACCATTAAGTATGTTGGCAATTGCAACATAAGCTTTTGAGATAGCACTGTCACCACTGCTAATCCATCCATATCCTTTTAACCTTTCTCCAGCTGGTCTTAGTTGACTAAAATCAAGTACAAGAGTAGTAGCAGGATACTTGCCCGCAAGAAGCTTTCCAATAGACTTGGCCCACGCTTCTGCGCTGTCTCCAACCTGAATTGTCCAAGTTTTTGTTGTTGGATCCCAAGTTTCAACATTGTGTTCAAGTCCTCCTTTAGCAGTTCGTTGGCTCTTAACAACTTGAATATTTTTAATTGGTTTTGAGAATCCATTTAGTGTGCCTACAATAGGTTTAAATCCAACTCCACAACCCTGTAATAATAACCATAAACAATCTACTACATCGTATACTGTTTCTACTTGTGTAAAACTACAGTTAAATTGACTGGCTTCACGAGTTTGTGCCACTGTAGTACCACCTAGCCAAAGTGTTCGTCCGGCCATTAATACCTTGCGCTCTAGCATTAGCTTTTCTAGTTGATCTAGTTCTTCTACTTCATTGAAAAAGAGCTGACGTCCTACAGCTCGCTCCCATAACCAGTGTTGATGATCTTTAACTCGTCTAACAGTTTGTTGCCAGTTTTCAAATTGTTTACCATCATCACTAGTAGGACGATTATAAGTTCGTCTAGTAATTACTTGTGCGCGTGTGCTTACTTGCATAATTTCTCCTATTGTCCGGTACTACCAAATCCTCCAGTACCACGTTTTGTATCGTTCCAACTGTCAACAAAATCACAAATAATTACTGGAATAATTACTAGTTGTGCAATTCTATCGCCAATATTAATTTCATACTTGTCATCACTAATATTTTTTAGTGCTACTTTTATATTTCCACGATAATCACTGTCAATAACGCCTACTGAATTAAGTAAAATAATTCCCTTTTTACCTTGTCCCGATCTGTTAAATACGAACCCAGCAAAGCCTTCTGGAATTTTTACCGCTACACCAGTATCAACAAGTTTTGTTTCATTTGGATAAATATCTAAATTTTCGGTACTGCGTAGATCTGCACCAGCATCAGTAGGATTAGCACGTTTTGGTAAGTAGGCTGCGTTGTTTACTCTACACTCTACTACTTGTTGTAGATTGCTATCACGATTATGATGATCATAGCTACGATTGATATTTGTAAATTCTGTTATATATTTTTTCATTTTATTACCACGATTGTGTTGCAAGATCAATATTATAAACACCAATAAAAGTAGTAACTAATTGTGACCAATTATT
>Ga0214923_10001719_pt1 | contig 30471 bp, 25 predicted proteins | sample LL1510_MetaG_FD_177993 | JGI IMG/M metagenome (GOLD analysis project Ga0214923, IMG submission 177993) | Freshwater microbial communities from Lake Lanier, Atlanta, Georgia, United States - LL-1510 | ecosystem: Environmental > Aquatic > Freshwater > Lake | place: USA: Georgia | collected...
ATATAGCGGTATACATATACTATGTATACCGGGTTGGAGATGTGTAGGTTTTTGGTTTGTGTTTGTTGTGTTAGTGGTGTGTTTTTTAAGTTTTTTATATGGTGTGTATTTTTTCCCAAATCTGGACAAAATTGGGTTTTTTAAAAATAAATTAGGGTTAGGGTTAGGGTTAGGGTTTTAAGTGGAATTTACAAGTTTCGAACCTCAGAATCAAATAAAAACTAGAATTAAAGTAGTTGTTTTTTAAATAACCACCTAATTCTAGCTAAATATTTTCATTATAGATTTAAAAATATAAATGAAAATAACTTGAAAATACAAAAATGAAATTATTTTTAAAAATCATTATTTATATTATGGAGACAACTTTTTCATATGTACAGGGATATGTTTTTAATTCTATTAAAATATTTCCAACAGCTTTTAATGGATATCCATTATATAAACTTCATTTAAAAGGTGATTCTTTAAATAGAAATACAAAAGTAACATTTAAAGAAGGAAAATATCAAGTTTTAGATATTATTATGTATGATATACTATTAAATATTATTATTTTTAGTGTAGAAGATGATATTATAGATTATGCATTTATTGAGATTAAATAAATTAATATTATTTTTAAAAAACTGTTAATTTTTTCATTTTTATACTATGGGGGTTTACGTAAAAGCTGCTTCAAAATTAGGAAAAACTGTAGGATCTCATATTGGTACAGGGATTGGTACAAAAATTGGACGAGTATTTGGAGCAAAAAAGATCGGAGGCGAAGTTGGTGGAAGAGTGTTTGGAAGAATTGGTAAAAATATCGCTCGAAGTGCCGCAAGAAATACTCCTATCTTAGGAAGTTTAAAAAGAGGAGGTAAAATTCATAAAACAGGGTTATATAGATTACATAGAGGGGAGTATGTTATTAATGCTAAATCAGCAAAAAATTTTAAGAAAAAATATTCTAAACATTAACATTATCTAATTGGTTAATATGGTGTATTTTATGAACAGAAATAGGATTTTGAAATAATGAAGGTTTAGGTATAATTGTTTTTAGATTGTTTGATTTATGTGGTAACATGCTTACTATATCTCCTTTTGTTCTTATTTCTAAATGGTTTTTTAATTTTTTAGTATTTGAAGATTTAGGAGTAACATATTCATTATAAGTAATTAATTTTCCTTGTTGTTTATTTTTAAAAATATCTTTTGCTATATATCCACCTAAAGAGTGTCCTAATGTATAATCAACTTTTCCATATTTTTCTTCTGCTTTTTTCTGTATTTTTTTCGAATGTTCTAATCTTTTTGAGTTTTTATCGAACCCTAAAAATAATTTTAAATCTGTGTATGCATCTTTAGCTGAAGCTGTACCTCTATGTACTACAAAAGTTTGGTTATCTTTTCTGTAAACTTTCACTCTTTTTCCACTTAATGAACTATCTATTTGGTATCCATTAAAATTTTTTGGTTTAGAATCATAACTTCTTTTTAATAGTTTTTTAATATCATTTTTTAAAACCATTTGATAAAATAAAAAATAAATGTCTTTAATAGGTCAATCAGCAGTTCCTAATCCATTAGCTCAATCAGAATATAATTCTTTAATTTTTCAACAAAAATTTATAGTCGAAAGAGATGAATCTGCAAGTTTAAGGCAACAAACATTAAGAAATTTAGATACAACGTCGAGTGTAGATTTAACAGCTAAATCTAGAAAATTAGATAAACAAAATTATAAGTTGGAAAATGCATATGATCATTTTTTTATTAATGAACTTTATATTAGAAATACTAGATTAGAAGATTATAAAAACTCATCTAAAATAGAAGGAGAGTTTATTCAAGATTGTGCAGTATCTGAAAGTCAAAAGAAAAGATAATTATTATTTTGAGATTTTAATTAATTCTGTTAATCTAGTTTTATTTACTATTAAATCATTATCATCTGTTTGTTTAGTAATTAAATAAAGTATATAAGAAGATATTTTTTCATAACATTTTTCATTAAAATCTGGAATTTTTTCTCTGAGTGTTTGTTCTGTTACTTTATTTTTTCTTGAAATTATGAGTATATTTGTACAAATGGCTATTAGTAAATTATCATTAATTTTATTTTCATATGTATAGTTAGTTTCTTCTTCAATAATGAATTTTGTAGGTGATAAAATATTTCTCCAATGTTCTTTAATATCATTTATTCTATCTATTTCATCGTTATCATATCCATTGAATTTAAATATTTTGTAATTAAAAATAGATTTTTTATTAATATAGTATGATGATAAATATAAATTTCCATTAATTAAAATATATGTTATTAAAATGCCTCTATTTTTTATTATATCATTTATAAAAAAATTATTTTCGTCTATTTGTTGATTAGAATCAATAATTAAATAAATTTTTTCATCTTCTTTGAATGGTAAAATTCCAGTTGGACCTTTTCTCCATAATACTATATTTGTAATAAAATTTAATTTATCTATTATATCATTTGAAAATTCATTATTAAATAAATTTAATATAAATTCAAATGTAATTTTTGAAATATTTTCAAAAAAATATTGATTTATAAATGCAAAAAATACTTTTATTTCTTCTTCATCGATTTTTAGATCAAAAAAATCGAAAATAGGAAAAATACAATCGATATCTTTAATTTCTTCATTTAAATTATTTGTATTGTTTATGATAATCCTTTTAAGTAAAGAAGAATAATTTGAATTAGGAAGATTGTCTAGTAAATTTTGTCTATTATTAATTTCATTTCTTTCTTCAATTGGAAGTTCAATTTCCATATTTTGATTTTGATTTTCATTCTGTTGTACCTCTTCTTCGAAAATATTATTTTCAAAACCATAATTTTCATTTTCGTTTACTTCTTCATTTTGATTTTCATTGAATCCTTCATTTTCGTTTATTTGTTCATTTTCATTTTCATTTGCAATTTCATTTACATTTTCATTTACATTTTCTTGAGGAATTTCAATTTGATTAATAATTAAATTAGATAATAAATTTTTTTTAATTAAGGTCATTTTTTGATATTCTTCATCTGTTACATTCATATTTTCTTTTAATTGTTCTACAAAATCAGCATAATAAAGTCGTTCTTCATCTTCATTATAATGTATATTCCATCCATCAAAAGGATTTTCGACTTGTCTTGGAATAAATGGATCAGGAATATTTTTATCTCCATTTGTATCTCTAGTATATTCATTAATTCTTTTTTGATAATTAAAAAAACCTTCTTCACGAATAAGTTGATTGAAAACATATCTGTCAGCAAATTCATTAAAGGAAGAATAAATTTTACCAAATAAAGATGGAAATACAGAATCTGGAGTAGCATTATACATCATTTGAGTTATGGTTGAAGTTGCAATAAGTGGAAAAGTAATTTTAAAATAAGGTTTTAAAATTTGATTATTAAATGATTGTAAATTTTCTGAACATTTTTTTACATATTTAATCCATAGATTATGAGTATTAGCACTTTCTGAAGCTTTTTTTGATTTATATTTTCTTTTAATTACTTTAAAATTATCGATTTTATTTTCTTTTGGTCTATAAAATCGTCCAACAGCTCCTATAACCCCTTCTGTTTTTATTTCATTTTCAGTTAATCCAAATTGTTTCTCATTTTGCCACGTAGTTGCAGCAACTTCATTTTCAACTTTTCTACGTGAACCTACATATTCGCCTGATTGAATTGCAGGGTTTATAGGGTTTAATTGATCGTGTGGAGTTTTTTCGTGTTCGTTCATTCTATATAGAAAAATAATTTTTTTAACTGTTTATTTTATTTTTTAAATTATTAATGATTAAATTATATCTAGCTAAAATATTTTGTTCTTGATCAGTTATATATTTTTTCTTTGGAATTTCTTTTTTAGTTATTTTTATTTCATTAGAAGTTATATTATTTTCTGTTTGATAATTGTTATTACTATTTTTAGGTAAAAATAATTCTAATTCTTCTTCAGTAAAAGAATTTAAAAAATTTTCCATTCCTTCATCGACCATTTCACCATCCATTTTAAATTATTTAAAAAATTATAAAATAATGAATATAAGAGAAACACGTGTTACGTCTGGAATAGTCGAATCATTAGAATTACCACCACAAGTTTTTACTCCGTATCCTGAAGAGTATTTTAAACTTCCAACAACTATCGCTGCTGTTGGTCCACGTGGTAAAGGGAAAACCACAGCACTAATGAGGTTTAATTTTACTATGTTTCAAAATGGATATTTTACTAGAATTTATATAATAAGTCCAACATTTGCAAGTAACGATACACTAAGAGTTGTTCCAATTAGACCTGGTGATGTTTATACTAACACTGATACAGCTGCTCAAGATTTAGAAGATATACTTTCTAAATGTATAGATGAAGTTAGATTTTATGAAGAAATAGGAACAAAATATACAACATTATATAAAGAATATTTAAAAAAGAAAAAAGATGTAAGTAAAATGGAAAAAGAAGATGTTCGTTATTTAAGAGAAATGCAAATAAGAATTGAACAAATGTATGAAGAATATGAAAGAATGAATGAGGAAATGGATGTTAAATCGAAACAAATAACTGATACATTAAAAGATAAACCTACAAGAATACCAAATACTGTTTTTGTTTCTTTTTATGATGGTGTACCTAGACGAGATGTTACCCATCCTTGGTTTTATCCTCCTCCAACATTAACGAGACCTGTACCTGTTATTTTATTAGATGATGTATCTCATTCAGCTGTTTTTGAGAGAACTAGAAGAAACCCTTTAACTAAAACATTATTACTTCATAGACATATAGGTGGGCAGGGGTATGGTGTGACCTTTGAATTTGGTGTGCAGGCATTCACTTCAAGTTTACCAAAGGCAATAAGGCAAAATACAATGCAATTTTTATTATTTAAGACAAATGATATGTCACAACTTGATACAATTTATCAACAAGTTTGTGGGTATACAACTAAAGATGTGTTTTTAAAAATGTTTGAATATGCTACTAAAGAACCAAATGGTTTTTTAGTAGTTGATACTGAAACAACAGATATTAATAGAGTATTTAGAAAAGGTTTTGATATATTTTTATCTGTTGAAAATTTTGTTGATAATGTACCAGAAGTTCGTAAAAATTTTAATATTAAATATGTCGACCCAATTACTAAAGTAAATTATTTAAATGAAAGAAAAAGAATAAAAGATATGAAAAACGAAATGAAAAAAAAGACAAAGAATATATTATTTAAAACTAAAAAAAGAAAAGCTCATTTCTTGGAGGAGTAATATTGAGCAGTAGATAGAGCATTTATTATATCATTTTGTTGTTGTAATTGGGATTTTAATTCTTTTATTTCTGCACTTAATTCTTGTATACTTTTCATTAATAAAATAGTAATTTCATTATAATTTACCATTTGCAATTCAATTCCATCTTTTTCACCAGAAATTAAATGATCATATTCAGGAAATGTTTCTTGAATTTGATGTGCTAAAAATCCTATATGGTTTTGTTCTATTGAGTGATCGACTACATTTTCTTTATCGTATGAGTATAATTGGATAGAATTTATTTTATCTAATATTGAGTCTAAATTTTTTAAATTGTGTTTTATTCTATAGTCAGAAGTATTTGGTGATAAAGTAATAATATGAGAATAATCAATATATATTTTAAATTGACCATCCCACCATGTATTAAAAATACTTCCCCAATTTGAAGATGTACCAAAATATTGGTTAGATTGATTTGATGGGTCACCATAAGTTATTCCATCATTTACACTCGCTGTTAAAGTAGGATATCCTTTTCTACATAAAAATCCGCAACTTCCAATTACACCATAATATGAATAAATATTACCTTTAGCATTTAAATTTGAAATTGCTAAATCTGAAATTTCTAATGATTGTGTACCAGTAAATGGTAAATTTTGATCACTTTCTGTAAAATTGTATTGATTATTATACCCTGAAGTAACTCCTACCCATCCAATATAATTACTAGATACATTTAAATCTGATAATGATGGAGTTGTACCATAAGTACAATTCCATCTAACCCCTCTATATAACATCTCTTTATAAGTAGTATTTGAACCTGATGGTATTGCTGCATAAGATACATTATAACCAGGATAAGATAGAAAATTTTCATTTACTTGATTTAATGCAATATTATTAGAATAAAATAAAAAACTTTGATTTTTAATATATTCGCCAGAATTCTTCCATTTTAATTTACAGTTATATGATAATTTATATGTTTCAGTAGTTGATAAGATAGGGAAATAAACATTAAAGTAGATATTTGCTAAATGAATATCATGAATCATTAATGTAGTATTATAAGTTATTTCAGTATTTAAGGTTCCATTAGGTCCTGAAAAAGTTTCTTTTCTATCGTGTAATATATATGTACATGAAGGTCTGTTTATAGAGTATTTTCTTATAATAGTATTATCGGATTTAGTTATTAAAATATTAATATTATCTAAATAGTACCAAAAATGAGAAAGTTCATCACCAGATATTAAATTATCTTTATAATACCAACTATGTTGTATTTTAATAGGGAAAGAAATACTTAAATTATTTTTATTATTTGCTGGTACTGTAATTGTGCCAAATTGTAAATATTCTGAATTATTAAACCCCCAACCATAATCTGTATTTCTAGTTGTATAAAACCATTGAGTTGTATTATATGGTATGATAGTAGTTAAGTCTGAAGAAAATAAATATGCATCATAAATATTTTCAGAACTATTTATTGTATTAGGAGATGAACGATTAGTTTTAATTAAATTATTAACTTTAAATAAATTAGTAACAGTGAGATTTTCTGTAGAATCGCCTAGAGATGTCCAATTTAAATCACTCCATTCACAAGTTCCATCAGAATTTGTGCATTTTAAATATTTATTTACTATAGCTCCATTTGATAATTTTATACTATTTTGAAATGTAGTTAAACCAGAAATAACCCCTCCAGATAAACTTAATTTATTATTTATTTGATTTTGAATATTAGAACTGATTCCATCTAATGTGATTAACTCTGCCTGTGACAGAGTTATAGGTGAATTGTTATTATATAAATTAAAATTTCCATATAACGTTAGTTGATTTCTTGCATAAACATGACCTTCAAATGTTGATACTCCAGATACTGATAAACTAGAGAATGTTCCTGATGAAGTAACAGCAGGTCTCCATTGAACTTCGCCTGTAGTTCCATCAACACAAGTTAATACATAATTTTCAGTAGCTGTGCCTATAGAATCTGTATTTGTATATCTAAAAAATATTTTTCCATTAATATTTAAATTTGATTTGTTAACAGGGATTGTATAAGTTACACCAGCTTTTTGAAAAGTATATTGAATAATACTCCCTATATAAACATCTCCTTCAAATTTTAGATCTTGTACATAACTAGTGGGAAGAATATCTTGAATATTAATCCATTTTGCTTCTCCATATTTTTCATTTGGGTGATTTGGAGAATAAAAAGTACCCCCAATTCCTACTAATACGTCTCCATTATATGGCGTATCATAATTTTGATTAGTACTATTCCATTGTCTATAATAACATTTTCCAGCAATTCTTAATTCACCTGGTTGTGAAATTGGTATCGCAGTTGATCCATAGATTACATTTGGTTCAGTAATAATTTTATTATCTTTATAAAAATCCACATCAGTAATATTTGGACTAATATTTTCTTCATTATTATTAAATTGTCCTAAATCTGCTACTGGTGGGTATGCTTTACCAATCGATAGTACAGATGCAGTATTTTGATTATAATTTATTCTAAAAGGAAAATAATTAATATTATTTTGTTGATCTTTAAATTTCCAATAAAAAGTAGTAGATAGATCTTCAACATTATATTTAAAGCCTGATTTTTTAGTTCCATTAAAAGAGCCACTACCAGAATTCCCAATAGCATATCCTATACCTGCACCAACACCAGCTGCTAAATATCCTCCATTTATAAAATACATATTATTATAAAATTCTATTGGAGAATTAATTGAAATAGGATCAGAGGGATTATCTGATTTTCCAAATTTTATCCATTTAATTTTTCCTGTTGTTGAATCATTTCCTAGGTAATATTTTGAATTTAACCCTGATGACGTAAATTCAAAATTTCCATTAATATATGTATCATTAAACGAATTAACACCTGTCGTGGTTAAATCGTCATCTATATTTACTCTATTTAAATGAGCAGTGCCTTGTACGTATATCTCTTCTTGACATTTAACAGGACCATATAATTTAATTTCTGTACCATAAAAAAATGAGTATTTATCGGGATTACCCAATGAAATTGCACCATCAATTGTAAATATATCATCTGTATCTAATATATAATTTATAGGTAAAGTTGTAAATTCAGATTTTCCATCAGTTTGTATACATTTAAGAAATAATGGTTTTGTTAAATTTTCTCCTCCCACAGTTCTTTTAATAAATAATTCTCCATATAATTTAGTTATGCCTAAAGTATCATCATTTACATCAGATCCGACATTTAATTCTGCTTTTATTAATGAAATAGGCCCATCTGGATAATTTAAATTAGGTGGTTGTCTATAATCTGACACATCATTTTTTCTAGAACTAATTAATAATTTCCCCCAATGATTAAAATAGTTTTCACTAGCTGTATGAATTCCTGATTCTGATAATAAAATTTCTTGATTTTTATAAGATTGTGAACCTCCTCCAATTAATGTATATCCTGAAGTATAAATTCCATTATCCATATAACCACTTTTAAATTTGATTCCTTCAGATCCTAAAGAATAAACACCAATAATTGCAGGAGGTTGTGAATTAGATGAAAATCCTGATTGAGTTCTTCCATACATAGTAAAAATAGAGTTTTGAGAAACCAATTTATTTTTGTCATTTGAATTATTTGGCAAATTTAAATAATAATTTATATCATGTACTATATTGGAACCGTTTCCTAAATCTTTTATTAACAAACTAGGATTTGTACTTTGTCCAAAATTGGTTTGAATTGTTTCATCACCATCAACTAAATTAAAATTTCCATCTCCCCATGTAATATCACCATCTTCATTTAAACATTTTAAATATTTTCCTGTTTGAGTTTGACCTTTAATTTGTATTTTTAATTTTTGAGTGGTTGAATCGTCTTGTCTAATAATAAGAGCATTTTCAGAAGCTAAATAAGTCACTGGAATATTGTAATTTGAATTTGGATCTGAAAATGTCGGATAAGTACTTGTATCTGCACCTGTTTTTCTAATAAAACTTAAAGTATTTTCATTTTCTTTATCTACGTAAGATTGAGTTACATAAGGAGCTTTTTCTATAATATCTATATGAGCCCATAAAGAATCAGCAATTGTAGAATAGGTTGTTCCTTTTATAGGCCATTCCCAGCCTGTACGTAAATCTGTATACTCTTTGGCTAATGGATCTAAATTAGCAAATTGACCGTAAATTTTACCATCTACGTATAAATTGCTATTTAAATTCGTATCATAACTAACACGTAATTTTTTTCGTACATGAAAATCATTTTCTACATGAGAAGCACTACTTAAAGAAGTTCCATCGTTAAAATTAATTTTATTAATTTTATTATTATCGTTATTTTCAAATGTTTTTCGACTCATTCAATAAAATAAATTAATAAACTATTTTATTTTCTCTCTTTTGGCTTTGTGAATCCTACACCTCGTAATTGATTATATAATACCAAATAAATTTTTTGAGCTTTTGAATTTCTTATATTATCATCATTTTCATTTTTTAATTCTTCAAAAACATCAGATGAAAATGATGAATCAGTTCCAGCGACTAATGTAATAATATCATTAAATGCTTGTAAAAAAATAAGTTGGTTCTTTTTTGATAAATAAGTAATATCTTGTGCAGGTCTAGCAGTCGCTGTAATATCAGGAGAAAATGGTGTTGTAACAATATTAACCATCTGAGAAGTACTTGTTTGATTCCCTCTTTTGATTGTAATTTTACCATATTTTGATAATTTTTTTAAATTAACATTAAATGTAGTGTTTCTATCTGTGAATTGTTTATTAAACTCACTTTCAGAGCTATTAATATTAATATTTTTTTCATTAGTTATAGGAGTAATTTTATTAGAAGTTATATCAGATATATCAATTTCTGTACCAGCACCAGGACCAAATGATTGAGGAAAATTATTTATAGGGCGTTGTTGAGGAGGAGAACTAAATATATTTAAAACTTGATTTACAGACTGTAGTATATTTTGTGTAGATTTAGCATTTGGAGTAATAACTGGTTGAGTCGGAATATTAGGGGTAGGAGTTACAGGAAATAGATTAGGATTAGGATTAGGAGGTCCAAAAGGTAATAATGAATTATTTACAGGAGTAGTAGGGGTACCTGGTGTGGTACTGGGTGGAGTATTTGGAATTGGAGGACCTGGCGGAGGACCTGGTGGAGGACCTGGTGGAGGACCTGGTGGAGGATTTGGAATTGGAGGACCTTGTGGAGGGCCTTGTGGGACAATAATAGGTTGATTTGGAATAAAAGGATTGGGAGGTATAAAAACAGGGTTTATCGGAAAAGGAAATTGAGTGGTTACTATAAACATATTATTAATTAACGAAAATAACGTTTATAAAATTCTTTGCTACCTGAACCAGAAGGAATATAATTATTTGATAAAGAATTTAATCGTTGTTGTCTAAACGATTGTCTAGCTATTACATTGGAGAAAAATAATTAACTTTTTTTTGTTTCATTTTTTCACCTTCTAATTCAACTTTCCCAACAGGTAATTGTTTTTTATATGTAAGTGTAGGAATTTCTGATTGTGTTTTTCTAATTTTTCTAGCTCTTTCTTCTAGTCCTGCACGTTGTGACTCTATTTGATTTAAATAATAATTAGCACCTTGTTCAGTTTCATATTTAAAAATATTTTGAGCATATTCAGTAGCTAATATAGCATTTTGTCCTTGATATTCTTTTAATTTCATTAATGATTCGATTAATACTTTTTCAGGTAAATCAATATTACCACTTCCTAAAGGTCTACCTATAGCTAAAACTGTATTTTCATTAACATTATATTCATCATTAGTAATAAAATAAGGCATTTGATAATTATCGGGATATAAATCTTTTTTAGATTGAAATGGGTATTCAGGTGGGCGATTAATAGCTGCTGAAGCTTTAATATATTCTTTTTCTTTAAATGAAGCTTTCATAGAATCTTCACTGCTAGCTACAACCCTATCTGTACTAGTTTCAAATCTATTATTTTCATTAATCACAGTCTGTCTACGATATGCTTGAAGTTTTGATGAAGGAAACAAAGTATTTCTGGCATTACAATTAGGTAAGCTAACAGGAGGTTGTATTTCCATCGTTAATTATTTTATCAATTTCTATTAAAAGTTTTGGATAATGACGTGTTAAACAGTTTTGAAAATTGCATTTCTTTTTAATTAAAAGTAATAACTTAATTAATTTGGTTGGACTTTTTCTTTTTCTGGATATATTCCTTTTTCTATTAATTTTTTTAAAAATAAAAAATTTAGTAGGATTATTAAATATTTTAGTATTTACAGGTAAAAATTCATTAAAATTTAAATATTCTTTGATTTCGAAAAGACGATAACTAACTCCTGTAATTTTGTCAAATATAAAAGTAGATTTAAAAAGATTAAATCTATCTGTAAACATAAAAAAATTTTTACGTAAAGACATGCCACTATGAACCCAAAAAGTAATAGGTTCAATATTATTTATTTCTTCTTGACTATCAATACAAAATGTATTCCACCATGTAATTTCGTAACTTTGTATACCTGTTGTATACGATTTATTTATAGAAAAAGCTTGCACAACAACAATATCGTCTATTAATCCTTTAGTATAACAAATAAAATTTTTTAATTCGATCGAGTTATTATTACTTTCAATAAAATTGTCTAAGGTTTGATTTCTTATAAAATTATTTTTTATTAAGTAATTTAAATTTCTAAAATTTGGTTTCATTAATTAAATTTTCTTTTATTGTTTGTAAAAAAATGAGATTTACCCATCATTTTATTTTGTGGATAATAATGAACTGGATTATATCTTGAAGGGACAAGCGATGCAATTTCAGAAGTAATAGGATCATTTTCAGGAATTGTAATTATATTTGGTTGTACTTTAACATCTACCTCATCAGGAAGTTCGTGAAATAAAAAAGAAACAGTGATTCTAACATTGTAAAATCTCCAAATATTATTTGTGGTATCGAGTAAGAAATCAATTTCATTAAAAGATTCTTTAGATAAAGCATACATGACTGGATTATCAAATGTAATACTTAAACTATTAACACCATCTGTTACACCTTCACAAGTAAATCTATGTAAAATAGAAAATGAACCGTCATCTGTAAATCCTATTCCATTTAATTTTGCACTTTTAATATCTATGTATAATGGGTTTATATATGGGAAAGAAAAAGATTTCCAAGGTCTATTATTATATGGGAAATTTATTTCTTGATATAATTTTTTTGAATAATCTACTACACCATATTCAAATACTTGATAAATAAAATCAGAATAAGGACTAATTACAGCGTCTTTAGAATTGTAATTAAGATTATTTAAAGGTGCATCACTTATTTCAAATTTGATTAATTCTGGAGGATTGTTACCATGACGTCCTACATCATAATCTGGTACACCTGGTGAGAAATCTTCTCTAACATTATTAAAAAATAAAAAATCCCATAATGTTGACTGTGGATGTGGTAATAATGTGATCGATTTTAATCTAAAATTAAATTCGGTAGCATAGGATGGTGCTCTAGTAGGAACAGGATTAGCAGAAGGATTAAATTTTAAAACTGTATTATCATTTCTAATTGATGAAGTATTAGGCAACAATGAAATTTGAAAACCTGATGATGTTTTTTCGAATAAAAATTCTAAAAATATTATATTTGAAAAACTATTATCTGAAAAATTAATATTTTGTCTTAACCCTGTATCTATTTTTAATTTTTCATTAATTTGATTAAATAATTCATCATATGTTTGATATAACCCATCATCTAAAATTATTTCAATAGTTTTTTCGAATACTTTTTTAGGATGAGCGGCATCATAATTAGGATTGTCGATATATACAGAATTCCCATCATCGTCAGCGTTATAAACCATATGAGAAGATAATTCATAATACTCAATTTTACAAAGCATTTTATTATTTTTTTGTGATTCACTAATATTAGTAGCAGTGAAATCGATAGCTATTTGTCTAATACCACCAGCTAAAGTAAATCCGTCCATAGGATTAATTGAATTTTCTAAATTTACAGTTACCGAATTTTCGCCAGAATTGTCTTTCGCAAAATCTGTAGAAATATTTAAAATTCTAGGACGTATTAACATTATTCACGAACTCGTTTTCTAGCTAAAGTATTATCACTTGAAGAGGAATCAGAAAATGCTTTGTTTAACTCTTCTATATCTACTGTAGGATAAACACTATCTCTACCATAATATTTAGCTATTATACGTAGATCTTCTGCTGAAAAAACATTATATATATCAGATGATAAAAACCCTATAATTAAATCGTGTAATTGATCGATTGTATAATTATTTTTGATCAAATGGCTTCCAAAATAAGCTCTTATCATATTTAATTGTTCTTCATTAAATTGATTGTAATTAAATATTTCTCTTGAATTAAAAAGTTCAGCTTGTAAATTAGCTAATCTTTGCTTAGATACTTCTATATCTTCTTTAATTGGATTAGTAGCATTTTTCAAACATGCCAAATACATGGATGTAGGCAAGACTTTTTGAAGAGTTTGATAATCTATTAATTCACGAGTGGGATCAGATTTTTTAACATTTAATAACATGTTTAATTTAGATAATGAACCTGAAATTGTAGAAATGAAAAAAGAAAGTATTCAACAAAAACCTAAAATAAATACTTCGAATGAACCTTCTAAATCTACAACAAAATCAGTTACTATTCAAAATTTACCAAATAGTCAAAATAATTTTACTGAAGAACATTTTAACAATAAATTTGATAGTAAATTTAAAACAGAATTTGACAGATATTTTGAAATAAAAGTTAAAGAATACCAAGATAATTATTATAAATCTAACAATCAACTTAATTCTACAAATTCTACTACACAAGAAACAAAAGAAGAGCCAGTACTAGAAAAAAATGAGCCTAAAACTAAAAAGAAAAGAAAAGTTATAGTAGAAGAATCAAGTACTGAAGAAGATGAAATAGAAATAGTTAAGCCTAAAAGAAAGAAAAAATCAGTTAAAAATAAAAAAGAATCTGATGAAGAAGATGAACCTTCATCTCAGAATTCGAAGGGGAAGAGATTGGGTTATGTATTTCGTTAGTAGAAGTTTTATTAAATAATTGAGTGTTTACGTAATTTTCAGATAATTCTTTTTCTTCTAATGATACATCTCTTTGAACATTGATTAATCCCCAACATATATTTACACTATTACATTTACTGGCAAAACAAACTTTTATAATAGCAATAATTACTATTAAAGATACAGAAAAAATTATAAAATTTGTTGACATTTACAAATTTAAAAAGTGTTTATTAAATCATTTATAAAATGTCAAACTTTGCTTTACCTGCAGGATTAAATTATACTTCTCAACTTGCACCAGGTATTCCAGGATTGAGAAGAACTATTGATAATGCTGCAACAACTCAAAATTTTTATAGACCAGGTGAAACAGCAATAATTCCACTATCTACAGGAGATGGTGGAGCTTTCTGGGTAAATGAAACAGTGAGAGTTAGATGTAGAGTTGATGTATTAAATTACAGTAATTTTGTAGATTTTATTAGTCTTGGACCTGCTGGATTTCATTGTTTGATTAAACGAATGTGTATTGAAATTAATGGATATGAACACGAAGTTAATGATTACTATAACTATTGTGTTTCAACTGAAATGATACAAAAAGGTGAAAATCAAATACCATATGAAATTGTAAGATCAAATACATGGGAACCAGCTGATGGATTAGCTGGAATCAAACATGTTAATTTTATTAAACCCTCAATGATTACTCAGTCAGGTTTACCTCATGGTGTACAATATCCACCAATAACTACAAGTGTAGGTTCTACTCCAGATACATTTACTCAATCTTTAATGTACTATTCAAATCCATATATTAGTGTCGGATATGGAACTGTCAAAGCCCCAAATTATTATGATGCTACTCATTTTACACAACCTCCATTCAATTATTTACAATTTGGAGGTATGCATTCTTCTAATTGGTTAGAAGGTGGGCAAAATTGGTATATAGATTCTATAGAAGCTCCAAAATATTTAAGATCAGAATATAGAGGAATAAGAGCTTCAACTACAGCACTTCCTTTTTCAGCACATGCTAACGCAGGAGAAGGAGGATACACAGGATCATCATTAGGGATCGATCATGTTTTAAATAACAAAGCTTTAAGACCTGGTACAGCTCAAGCAGGAGCCGCAGCAGGATTACAAACTAGTAGAATTGCAACTTTTGAAACTGGTAATATTAGTATGTATAATAGAATAGTAGGTGGTCCATCAAAAACATATATTGGTGATACATCAAAATTAATAGCCCCAACTAATAACGAAGTTAATATTGGAACAGTAAGTTTCGGACAATCAGTAACTTCATTTACTCCTATTATGTGGCCTATTAAACAACCAATTGATTTGGAAAAATTAAAAAAAGAGTTAAAAGATTCAATAGTAGGAGTAAATCAACAAAATGTTATGTCTTATTATGCAAATTGTAAAAATATTCCTGTATCAAAACCAATAGTAATTACAGGTATATTAAATGACACATTAGGTGAAAATTTAATTTGGGGAAATCATGATTTTCAATCACAAGATTATCTTAACAAAGATTTATTAAAAACTTCAATACCCGGAAGAACTTCCTTTTTTATAGAATTGGAAATATATAGTTCAATTATAGGAAAAAAAGCTAAAGTGTGGTTTCCTGAAACAGTCTTTCAACAAGGAACAGTAAAATTAAAAATTTTATTTGAAGATCCTAATGTAGCATTTCAAGTAACAAGTGATCCTTGCAGAAAAGTTCCAGGAACTCCTAGAGACTGTTTTCCTAATTTGGGAGTAATTAGAACTGAAAATTATACAGGCACAGGTGGTTCACCTATCACAGGAGTTACAACAACTTCTCTTCAACTTGGATCTTTAAGTCAAACACACCCTTCTAATCTTATTTCAGGAGTTCATCCTATTATGATTTCAAATTATTCAGCTGGTCAATGTTTTAATGATAGTGTTTGTTTAGGAAAATTTTTAGTCCCTAACATTAAATTAGATTTATTACATAATCTTACTCATCTTTATCAAACATTTAGAGAAGGGGCAGTTGATGGACAAGATACAACCGCTATAAGAATGTTTAATATGGAACCTGTTCCATACACTGTGAATGTTAATGATAATTCTCAAGAAAAATTTAAAACAGTTATAACAGCAGGACACGAAACATTTTCTAATTATACATTCTTAATATCAGCTATTATTAATGAATTAGAAAAAAATTCAAGATATGGTCTTGCTCCAGTACAATATAGTGCATATGAAGCTGATGGAATTCCTACAGCACAATCTACAATTCAAAAATATGATCCTACAGACGCTGGTAGTTTTTATGCATTACAAATTTCAAATTTACAAAATTATTATAGACCAAGTGAACATCAATTTTGGACAAATGATTCAGCAAACCAAATTAATAACGGTTCTGTACAATGTATCAGTTCTAAATATGATGGAGGAACAAATAGTGATGATGCTGGAATTTATAAAAATTTACTTTCTCAAGATGCTATGTATCAATTTCCTAATTGGAATCCTTACGCTCCACCGCAAGTTCAATATATACCAATTTCAGATCCATGGAATAAATTATTAACTAGAAATTTAACGATTGATAATTTTGTAAATGAAAATCAAGTTTATTATGGTACATATTTAAAACATTCTAAAGCTCAAGTACGAAGAACTATGGGAGTATTTTACCCTTTAGAAATTCAAGAATCAGGATATCAATTTGGATTATTTAATAAATTATCCTATGAAGTATCGCAAATTCATGTTACTTATGAACAAATTACTTTACCTCCTGATGATGCTGCTAATATTATAGAAAATGCTTTAACTTCTGGAATTACAATCGAAGTAGACACGTGGAAAACTACAACAGTTATTCCACCTCCTTCTACAGTTCAAAATTTATTAATTAATACTACAGCCGCATATTGTAGAGATTTGTCTTTATGGTTTGTACCTAGAGATTGTTATCAAGGAGATATTTCATATGGATATAATACTATGAATTCATTTTATTGTCCATTTACATCGTTTGATTATACTGAATCAGATTCTGACTTAAAACAATACAATTATTTAGGTGGAACTCCAGATTTTAAGAATGCTTTAAGATACAATTCTAATATGGGAATTAAATTACAAGCTCAAATAGGAGCAGAATATTTCCCTAGACGAGAAATTAATACATGGGCAGAATTAGTTCAATACACTCGATGGGGCGATCAAAAATTAGGCCAAATGAAAGATATTGATTATATGAATTTATATCCTACAATTCAGCCTTCATATTTACAATCAGAAGGGTTTGATATTAATACATTACAAAATGGGTTCACAGCATGTTTTTTACCAATTAGATGTCTTGATGATCAATCAATTACTTCTAATCCTGGATGGATACCTATTGAAATTGCTATAGGAGCTTTAAAATCAAAAGCTAACGCTGATGGATCAACAGATTGGAAAGGACTTAGAGGAAGACGCCATCCAAATGGTTCACTTCCATTTTTAGTTCCATTAGACGGTTCATTTCATATTTCATTTAATTTTGAAACTTATATGGGCAAAGGAGATGAAATTTTAACAGGTTTACCTATTACAAATAGTAATTTCTTTTTGAGAATGGAAAAAGCTTATTTACTAGCACAAAGAGAAACAAGAATTATATGTAAATTAAATTGTAATGGTAAATTTGTTGTCGGTCGTGGAAGTACAGCTTCATTTTTAACATAATTTATTAGTTAGTCAAGATTATACCCAATTGGGTAAGTAGTAATAATCATAGATTCATCAATATTAAATTCTTCCATTTTTTTAAATATTCTTTTTGTAATTACAGGACGAACTTGTTTTTTATTGTATCGACTAAACACTTCCCCAAATCTAATGTTATTATTTGTTGAATTAGAATAAATATTAAAATTTTCAACACTGATCGAATAATCACTTTTTTCTCCTTTAATTAATTTTTCAAGAAGAATTTTTACTCGATCATATTTTAATAATTCTTGATTAGCTATTGTTAACTGAACTCCTTTTGCTTTTATTGTTTCATATTCAGCTTCTCCATTATTTGGAATTAAAGTTAATGAATACATTTTAGGAGCAAGTACATAAGCAGACTTAATTTTATGGTATGGATATTCATCCACCCATTTACCTAATCCAACTCCAGTTAATTCTCCCATTAATTTTCTTTTTCTGCAAATAATACTATCAGTATCACAATAAATAATTTTTTCTGGTCCTATTAATAACATTTGACTATGCAAAATTGTCCTGGCTGTAGCTGTTACTGTTGCTGCAATCCAAACATTTGCATGCCCTACAACATTTACAAATTCAGGTTTTAATGTATAACTAGTTTTAAAAACTCCGATACTTATTTCTCTGAAACTACATTTTTCTTGTAAAATTTTAGGATTGTTCCATACATTAAAAAATTGACTACTTCCGTAGACAGTCATATGTTGTACTTTCGAAGGTTTCTGAGCAAATTTTCCCCATAATGAATTTAAATATAATTTTGCTAAAGCCCTAAGAACTGGGTTCTTTTTAACTTTTTCTTTTCTAATTCTTCCTAAATTTCCATTTTGAATAAATAATCTTTCAACAATATCATCTTTTTCTTGTTCATTAGGGCAGTCAGAAGATGCTCCTAATTTTTTCCATCCTTCTGCTTCTTGTTTCATTCTTAAATAATAATCTACATACCCTCTAAAATGTTCATCAGATCTTTCATCAGCTTCCCAATGATATAATTCATAAACATGTTCAATTATATACCCATTTTGTAACGCTAAATAAATTTCGTCACAAAACCAACATCCTACCATAGGGTGAACAGGAAAAAATAATCTTCCAGTTTCTTTATCTCGTTGAGGTAATAATCCAATTAAATCGTTATATTTTGGTATTATTTTAACTTTAACAAAACCAAAATACCTATTACTTGCAGTAGGATGAAGTCTTTCTAAATCTATTTCTGAACCAACTAAATGGAAAGGAGTTCCAATAGGTAACATTTTTGTGTAACAGTAAGGGTATAAAGAAGTAACATCATAATATTTAATTTCTTCTTGATCCTCTTCAGGTAAAAACATATTAATCTTATCAATATTAACTTGAAGAGAAAAAGTATCAGTTCTACCACCGTAAAAACACTCCATAGGATTAAATAATCTTGAACATTCGAGAGTATATTCATTAAAAAATGATGTGTTATATTCACATTCCCATATATGAACAACTTCGTTATATTTTTTATGGAGCTCTTCAAGTATTTTTTGAAGTTGTTCTTTAACATCATTAGCATATAAATTTCTTTCAGGTAATTTATAACTTGATTCAAAATATTCTAACATACAATTAGGACACCCCCAATATGAACATTTTTTAAAAAAGAAAATTGTATGAGAACTTGGAGAATATCCATCAAATGGCATATGTAAATCAAAATCATAATACTCTTTCAAAGAATTAGCAGAATTAAAAATAAATTCCTTTCGTACTATTTCTTGTTGTCTGATCCATATATGGGCAGCATTACATTTTCCACCACGTTGTCTATGGTGGTAAGTTGTTATTCCTTTAAACTTATATTTATTTTCCCATTCTGAAAAACCATTAATTAATGTTCGAATAGTAGTTTGTGGTAATGTTAAACATGTAAATGGATCCATTCTTGTAACTTCCCATTTAACACTACTTGGAGCAAAACCTTCAATTAAAACATTTTCAAAATTCATACATTCATTTCTGTATGCTTCAATAATTTTTGCTAAAACTATAACATCTAGTTGGCAATATTTTTTAATTTCATTTTGAAAATCCCATTTTTGTTTTTCACAATCACATTCATTGTCACATGAACAGTAAACCAACAACATTTCATTATACCATTTTTGAAACGATTCTAAATTTTCTTCTGATTTATAAGATTTTATTCCCCAATAATCATTTTCATCATCAACAGGAGGTATTCGTCCAACATATTCATCATTTAACCCATTATTAAATTTATGTGGAAAATCACCTTTTGAAACAGAAATACCAAAAGAAATAGCAATATTTTTTAATGAAGATGGAATAAATCTCATAAAATCTATAAATCTTATATCATAATCAACTAAATAAATTTCAATAAATTTATGCTTTGAAGTTGGTGATGGAATAAAAGTATGCATAATATTTTCTCTTTCAAAAATAGTTAATAAAAAATATACATCGTATGCACCTCCATTATGGGCAATCCATGTTGTACCTTTGAATAATTCAGCATTATTTTTTAAATGGTCAATAAAAGCTATTTCGTTAGAAAAATATTCACCTTGCTCTTCTTCAACTGAACTACAATATACTTTTCTAATATAAAGACAATTACATTCATGTTTTAAAAGTCCATTGTTGGTCATTAACTGTGCACATTCTAAATCATAAACATAAATCTTGTCTTCTAACAATGCTATATTATCAGTTTTTTTAATATAACATATATGACTCATATATGATTCCTGAGTAATTGGTTGATAACAATGACAACATTGATAAGATTTTTCAAATTTTTGAAATTTATTTCCTTTTTTCTCTTTTTTAATTACTACTTGACATTCTCTTATAGTAATTTCCGCTTGGTTAATTATTTCGTCATCAAAATTGATTTTAAATTTTTCTTTTGCTGCACATTTTGATATATGATCAAAAGCTTTTTCTTTATTACCATCTAATTCCCTAATACATTTTTTATCACATATAGGACAATATTGATGAATTCTGAGTTCTTCTTTTCTGGTATCATTTTTAGAAAATTGCCTATAATTTGTAATAGCATGACAATGACCACGATCATATAAAATATGTACGATATTAATTTCATTAAATCTTTCAACTAATGAAGCTGGAGGTAAGTTAGATGGTGATAAAATATGAACTCTTTTTCCTCTTAATTCAACATCATATATAGCAATACAAACATTAAATAAATCACAAAAAACTTGACCACATTCTTTAATGTTTCTATAATCGATATTATTTTGAGCTGAAACTTCTAAATTAAACCAAAGTTCTTCAGCGATTTTTTCTAATAACACAGTTTCTTCATCATTTATTACTCCTTCATAATAGGTATTATCTTCTTTTTTATGTTTTTTATTTGAAAATAATTTTATAAAAGAAATACCATTTTCATTTTTTATAAAATCTTCAGTTCTATCAGAATAATCATAAATACTTTCAATTAAAACTTCATCAGAAAGTAAGGTACGATCATTAATTCCACTCAATTTAATTTGTTTACATTTTTTATTTTCAAATATATATTGATAAACCTGAGATTTAATTAAAGACATTAAAAAACATAAATTTTTTTCAGTTTCAGGTATTCTAAATAAAGCTTCATTTTTAATAAATAAATTTATTAATGATCCATTTAAAAAATGTTTTTCTTTTTTTGTACCAACATGAGGTGCCCCCACTAAAAAATCAGGAACAGCATTACTAGAAACTAACTCTACAGGAGGTAGTGGAGCATTTCTACTTCTTTTTTGAGGAGTTCTATAATTATTTCCTCTATTTTCATTATTTTGATTATTATTCTGTCCATCTTTAAATTCTTCATCACCTCCACCATAATCTTCTTCAGGATTATAAACAGGTAATGATCTATCCCATAAAAAACAAATATAAATATATATTTCAGTAGAATCTTCTCCATCTAATACTTCTTGATATTTATCAAAAACTGAGTGATATTTTTCTAAAAATTTACTATAATCATATTCATCTCTAGTACCAGGTCTTCCTTCTAAAGTAAAAGGAACATATAATACAGGACGACTTCCAGAAGCATAAATTTCTACATTAACATATAATCGAGTATATTTATCTTTATCATTTTGGATATTAAAAGGATTTTGTTTTCTAACAAATTCATATAAACTTCTGACAGGAACATAATTTTGAAATTGAGCATTATTTTCAAATAGTTCATTAACATTAAATAAATGTTGATATTCTAATTTAATCGGCACTCTATTTGAAGTTTTGAATGCTGGAATTCTTAAAATTACATTTCTTATTGCATTTGTATTATAATCCCAAGCAAAATAATTATGACCATTTTCATTTTGTACAACTGATTCTCTTCTCCATATTCCTACAACTCGTTGATGTTTTGGAATAAAATAAAATAATTTTTGTTGTTTAATATTTGATATCTCAACTGGTGTACTTTTATATAAAAATGCTCCACCAGCAATTTCTTTATAAGGTAAAGAAATTTTTTCTCTAATCATAGGCTCATTAGCTATATTTTGAGTTGGTAATCTTATCATAATAATACTAAATAATAATGTTAAATATGGTTTAATAACATTATTTTCATTAGATAATTGATTTATTTTAAAATCCAATTGTAAATTCCGAGCATTTTTTCTTCTTTGAAATCTTAATATTTCAGCAGGTGACAATCCATCAGGTACTACTAATGCTAAATTATTAGCTTTTTGTTGTCTTAATTCTGCTAATTCGTTATTAATTTTTTCAGAATTTAATGCACTAATGGTATGTTTTTTATTTGAAGAAGTTTTTAATAAAGGAAGTAATCTTAAAAAATCTGATTCATCTCCCCCTTGAAACGAATTTCTAATTGCATCCACAACAAAATCTAATATACGTTTTAAATCATTTGACCATCTATCTGTAGTTAAATTGCTTAAAACAGGACCATTAAAATATTGTTTAAATAACTCTTGTAAAGATTTATTTACTTCAATTTTATTCGGATTGGATATCATATCAACCATATATCTAAAACTTTCAATACCAATATTTCCTTGCATTAAACTATTTTCACACGCAATATGGAAATAAGACATTAATTTTATTTCTAAATATTGTATAAATTCTGTTACACCTTTTTTAAATAAATCGTCATTATCTGGATATAATCTATTAATTTGAATATAGTTTTTAAATCTTTCAGCTATATTTTCACCATTAGCAAAAAAATTTCCATTAAAAACTTGATTAAATGAAAATACATCTGTATTAGCTGTCATAAATGATTGTTGTAATTGATATAATTGAGCTCTATATTTTTCAATTAATGATAGATTATGTAAGTAATTATATCTTAATGATAACATGTTATTATAAATTATAACATTGGCACCTTCAGCATCATTTTTTGATTGAACACATCTTCGTGATGCGTTCCTTGTATTGATTTCATTTAAATTAAATGGCGGAAAAAAATTTAAAGGTGCACCGACATTTAAATTTAAATTAAAATTACCCGCCTGTATACCTATCACGTTTAATTCCATAAAAAATGAAAAAATGAAAATATTTTATTAATTATGCAAATATTTTTGGGTGGATAAAAATTAGCTAAATATTTTCATTTATTTAAAAGAATCTTCAACAGTTACAGAATTTTCAGTCGAATTTTCTTCATTTTGTTGATTTTCAACTTCTTGAATTGGTCTTTTACGACGTTTATTTTGAGTTTTAATCTTATGATTAAATAATTTTACCTTTGTCATACCTTTAAAACAAGGAATTTGCCAGGAAACTCCAATTTCATTTCTTCCATGTGCCCAATAACCTCCAGCAAGAATAATTTGATATGTATCTTCTACAGGATTAAAAGTTGTGTAGAAATCGTTTGCTGTTATTTTTTTATGGTGATAATTTAACAGAGTACTATCATTTAATGCAAGTGGTAAAATTTCAGGTTCTTCATTATTAAATGTACAATTTCTTTGAAGTTGATAAGTAAATAAATCAATAATTTTACTAATACTTTTCTTCCATTCTATAGTGGCTTCACTTTCACATTTCCAAACAAAAATCATATCAGGAGTTTTTTCTTTTTTTGATTCTTCATCGTCGTCATCATCATCTTCAATATAAGTGTTATGTACAAAACGAACAGTATCCGAAAATTCCTCAGGAACATTAAAAATTAACTCAAATGTAGTATTAGTATTAGTTGATCGTACTTTTAATTTATAATAAGTTATAGCTTCTTTTTTAACCATTTCATGTTGAGAAATGTCTGTAACAAATAGTGGTGTACTTGAAGTCATAATAGCATGAAAATAATCAGGATCGTTAACATAAACTTTATCTTGACCTGTTGTAAATTTTGGAATTTTTAAAATTGCTTGCATTTTATTAAAAATGATAAAAATAATGAATTTAATAAAATATTTATATTTTAATGAAAATAATTACTTTCATGCATATTGAAGTGTTAAATAAAATGAATGGACATTATTTTTCTGAATATTTTCATTTAAAAACAAAAATATTTTCATTTTTATTAATTTTTTCATTATTTTTAAAAAATGGAGACAACTGATTATACTTCTGAAACTGAAGATAATATACCAAATATTTCTAAAATTGAAGAATTAACAGAAGATGATTTAAAAGAAGAAAAAGAAGAACGAAATATTATTTCAAAAGAGCAAGTGAGTCAAATACTAGAAAATATTGGAATTTTTTCTCAACTTGATTATGCTATGATTGAATATTGTCGTTTACTAAATCGAAAAGCTACTCAATCTACAAAAGAATATCTTCATTTTCAATTTCATAGTTTTAAAAAGAGTGATTGTGACGGTGAAAATATCCCTTTCCCAACAGCTATTTTTACAAAACCTGTCAAAAAAGAAGAAAAAATACACCATTACGATTTACTTACTTTAACAAAATCTAAAAAATTTGAAGACAGAAAAATTTTAAGTTTCGAAGATTATTGTCATTTTCACCGTAGAATGTTTAACATAAATCCATCTAATGAAGAAATATTTTATAGTTTTAAAACTTCGTTATTACAAAATGATGGATTATTTGTAAATAATAATGCTGAGGGGGAAGGTGTCATGAAATTAGTTTGGATTTCTAAAAAAGCTATCATTACTTTCGTTTTTAACGAAATATTAAATGAAGAAGAAAAAAAAGGTCCTGAATTTTTTTCACCATTCATTGCTCTTGATATTCCTCTTTACCAATATTCCATTGAAGAAACAACAATTTACGATTTACCTATTAATTATCAAGATATTTCAAAAATTAATATTTAACTAATAAACACTTTCTAATTTTATTAAAATGAGTACACAAACTTTTAACGACGTTATAATCACTGGACGAATAATTTTTAATGATAACACCACACAAGATACTTCAGCGACTGCTGTTATTAACAAATGTGCAAAATTAGAAAGAAATGCTGATTTGAATTCTTTATCACTTTTACAAGATAAACTTATAGTTAACAATTCAATTGAAACTAATAATCTTATCACTGATAATTTACGTAATAATTCTATAACTTTTTTAAATGATTTAGATAATAATGGATTCCCAAAAATTCAAAATAGATGTTTTGATGGAGAAATTATCAATAAAATTAATAACAATAAAACCATTTTAGATTCATTAATACCAGATATTATTGACCCACCTAATAAAAAAATTAAACTAGAAATATTAGATAATGTTAATGGTAACTATAAAATAGATTTTTACCCTGATGTAATTTCTCTTACAACAAATAGTGGTGGTTCATTTGAAAATAATATTACAGCTGACCATGTTCATTTACAAAATATTGATAAAAATAAATCTATAACATATTCTGGAGATAATATTATTATAAATGGAGGACCTGATCATAGTGTATCACTAAATTCAGAAAATCTGACTATTAATAATGGAGTAGTAACATATTCACAATTACATGGAGATAAATTAAAAATTAGTGACTCATATGGTATAATATCCCAATTAGAGATATATAAAGATAGTATTATATCTACTAATTTACAAAATTCTCAAAATTTTCAAATTGATAACGGAACTAATTTATCTGCACCAACTATTCAATTTAATAATCCATTAAATCAAACGACATCTATTTTAAGAGATGATTATTTAATTATTCAAAAAAATGTTAATGACAAATACTATTCTTTTAATGAAAACTTATTACAAGTCAATAATACAATTACTCCTTCATATATAAGAATGTCACCTGATGAAGGTTTTTCCATTCAAAATTCAGAAAAAGGAGGATCTTATAGTAACATTACTACAATAAGTCATTCAAATATAAATATTAATAATAATACTGGAGGAGGACCGTCGTGTAACATTACATCAGGTGATTGTGTGATAACTGATAATGGAGGAATTATGCGAAGTACATTGACTTCTGATTATTTACAGTTAGAAAATATGGGAAGTCCTGTAACTACTCAATATTTAAATAATGGAATAAATTATTATAATACAGAATTTACAATCAATGGAAATAATGTTTCAAATTTTTTAAGATTTAATTCGGGTAAAATTGATAGATGTCAAATAATCGATCAAACAGTTGGTAGTTTTATTGAACCTAACTCAAATTATTACTTAACTGAAAAAGGAGATTGTATATTATATGCAGTAAAGCAATATTTTAGTACAACACCTCAAGACAATGGCACACATGAAGGTTGGTATTGTTATATAACTAATATATCAGGACGTGATATTACATTATATTCTGAGGATTCAAAAAATTTCGTAGCTCATAGTAATGGTGTTCAATCAGGTAGTACTACAATTAAAAAATATTCAACTGTAAGAGTTACTTTATTATTTTCTATTAACTCATTTAATGATTATTTTTGGAGTGTAAGTTCTTATTAATTATTAAATAATTTTTCTCTTCTTTGTATTAGTATTCAATAAAAATGATTTTATATTAACTACGTTATAATCATTTGGAAAATAATAGTTCTTAATATCCGAACCACAAATGAATGAAATAATTTCTCTCGCTAATGCCCAATTACGATAAACTTCTCTTTGTCCTTTTGACATAGTCTTTTCATTTCGAGCTTTTTTTAACATTATGAAAAACCAATTAATACAAATTAAATCACCACGTAAAAAAATGTCATGAATAATTTTGTTTGTATAAAGAAGTACATAGTCACGATAAGAAAAATCAATACTTAATTCTTTTAGAGCCATTTTTTCAATCAGAACAACAAGAGGATGATTATTTATAGAATCTATATCCCATCTAGACCATGTAACATAATTACATTGTTTTGTAATTTGTTTAGAAACTTTTAATAAAACATATTTAAAATCAGGGATATAAGAATTACTACGTGGATATATTTGAAGAACTGTTTTAATAATTTCATGAAACCAAAGATAATATAATTGTAAATAAACTAAATACTCATCTTTTCCATAATCTTCTTTTATAGCAAGTAATTCCTCATTTCTTCGATTAAATAATTTAATTCTTTCAGCTACATTAACATCTCCATTCGATAAAAATAATTGGTATTTATTAAGAAACTTTTCTTTTTCATTATTATTCTCATTAATTATAAATAGTAAATCTTTCATTTTTTGTAAAATTTTATTAAAATTTAATAAACAACCTTGAATAATATTTTCTTCAAATGGATGAAACGATGTCAATTTTTCATTTAATCTAGTTATCATTTCAATTTCATAAAAATCATAAGATGATAAATATTCTTCCAATTTTATTCTTTCTATTGTTTTTCTTTGATTTCCCAAAATTGTTGGAACATATTTTACTTTTTTAGTTAAATAACTTTGTTTTAACATAAAATTTTTAAATATAATGAAATTTTTATAGAATAAAAAACATATGTTTTTAAAATTTAAAACATATGTTAAATGAATGGCTGAAAATAAATTTTAATTTTTAAATATTATAATAATGTTCGCATTTAGACCGTTTCCACTAATTAATGTATATATAGACTCTGTTACTGAAAATGATACAATTATAACTCAAATTAATAATGAAAATAAATATGAGGTAAATTTTTATTTTGATTACTTCAATAACAAACCCATTTCTATTGAGTCTGATAAATTTGACAAATCATTGAATGAGATTTGTGAAGAAATAACTGATATGGCTTCAAAAAACATGAAAAACTATGAATTATTAAGCTTTTTTAAAAATACTTTAATAAATTTATCAAATTATTGTTTATTATTTTCAAATTTAAATTACAATGTAAACTATTTACTTATAGAAAAATTTAAAAATGAAATTTTTTTATTTTATTTAAAAATTAAACTTAATTTAAAAATTTATATTAACAATGAAAATCGTACAATTCAAAAATCTGAAACAGTTGATAAAAATATTTTTTACCATTCACAATTTATTGCGACAATATTAATTCTATATTTTCAAACAGAATTTATTTACTACCATGGTAAAAACAGAATTAATCATCAGGTTCCCAACAACAAAGAAAGAGAACAATGTAAAAGTGAAGAAAAATAAAAAAGTTGAAAAACAGGTCAAATCGCAAATACCTACTGAAGAAAAGAAAATTAAAAAAACTACAGCATGGGTAGAAGCAGCAAAAAAATACAAAACTGAAAAGAATTGTAGTTATAAACAGGCTCTTCAAGATTTGAAACGTAAATAAATAATAATTCATTATTTTATATAATGCCTATTAATTGTGATTTTTGTTTTAATAAAATAAGTAAGGAAGTAAAAACTTGTATGAATTGTACGAGTATTTCATGTCACGAATGTTATTTTAAATGTACAAAATGTGATAATGTTTGCTGTAAAAGTTGTGTCGACGATCAAATTGGATTCCTTTCTGTTGAATCCAATAAAAATAAAAAAAGAACTATTATAAATTTATATTATTATTGTTATTTATGTAAATAGTTAATTCCTTTTTCTATTTAAATAATAAAATCTTCTTTTATGTTTTCCTCTTAATAATAACACGACAACTTTACGTTTATCAGATTTTGTTTGTTTTTTATCGTTACAAAATGAAAAATTTAATCCCATCTAATTGATTATAAAATATTTTATTTTATAAAAATTAAAAAACTTAAAAATCTAAGTAGAAAAAATAAAAATGAATTCTATGTAGAATTTTATTTACAAAATTTTATATAAAATCTACATAGAAAATAAAAATAATAAAATCAATGTAGAATTTTATCTACAAAATTTTATATAAAATCTAAATAGAAAATAAAAATATTAAAATCAATCTAGAAAAAGTGAATAAAATTCTATGTAGATTTTATTTTTAATATTTCTAATTTGAAATTATCAAAATAATCTTCTATATAGATATTAAAATTAATTTTTCCATAAATTTCTAATTAGAATATAAAAACAATCTTATTTTTAAATCTAATTAGAATATATATGTTTATATTCTATATAGACTTTAAACCAATTCATCTTTTAATTATTAAATTAAAAGACAAAAAAGTCTTAATTTTATTATTTTAATTGTTAATTAACCTCGTAATCTTAAATTAGATCTCTTACGAGGTCTCAAAGGAAAAGAAGTTGGAATCCTTCTACAACGAGGACATGGTTTAGGAACTAAGGCATCCTTACAATCCCATTGAGGAAGACATCTATAACAAACTCTTCCCCTACAAACATCACACTTAAAATTTCGAGACTCACTCTCCCACCACACCTCACTTTTTTCATCAAAACAAATACTACATTCACAACTTACATCGTTTGAACGAAGTCTTTGAGAAATTCTGTTATCAATTGGAATTTCTTGTGATAATTCCTCTTCTACTTCTTCTGTATCTGAAGCAATTAAAATAGGTTCTCGGATATTTCTTCGTGGAGTTTCAGTTTCACAAAAAGATAATTCAAATTCTTCTCTAGATCTTCTTCTAGAAATTTCTTGTCCTGGTGGGGTAACTGTTGTAGTTGGTGTAGTAGTAGTAGTAGTTGAAGTCGTATTTAAAAAATACTCAAATTCATGAGCTAAAGGGTCTTGATTTCTTAAATCCATAAACACAACAACGTTTTCACCACCCATAGTATATCCAATAAATTCTTTTCTTACTTCTGAACCGTTACCAGTTGTTAAAAATGCTGTAATTTTAATTTCTTTTGCCATTTTTTTCTCTTGAAAAGTTAAAAAATAATAATTTTTATAAAAATAATGACGTTGATGATTTTCAATGTCA
>Ga0214923_10001720_pt1 | contig 30467 bp, 40 predicted proteins | sample LL1510_MetaG_FD_177993 | JGI IMG/M metagenome (GOLD analysis project Ga0214923, IMG submission 177993) | Freshwater microbial communities from Lake Lanier, Atlanta, Georgia, United States - LL-1510 | ecosystem: Environmental > Aquatic > Freshwater > Lake | place: USA: Georgia | collected...
TCACCTCTTAAAGGTGCAGTAGTATCAGCTGGATTCTCTGGCTCCTCACATGCAGGTGTAAGAACTACTAAATTAACTAAGAAGATTGGCTGCTCTAATTTAAAATCAATGATTGAAAGTGACAAACTTATAATTAATGATTTTGATACTATACAAGAGCTGTACAGATTTGTAAGTAATGGCACTTCGTTTGAGGCAGAAGAAGGCAACGATGACTTAGTGATGTGTTGTGTTATTTTTGCATGGTTAACTGACCAACAGTATTTTAAAGACTACGCAAACAATAATTTTAGACGTAACTTGTATGAAAATAGTATTCAACGAATTGAGGACGAACTATTGCCTTTTGGTGTTATTGACGATAAGCAACCTATTCAAGTAGGAGAATTTGGTAAGGTTCAAATAGAAAATTTGGACGAATCAAGAATATCTTTCAATAAGTGGATGATGACTTAATAGGTTTGAAAATTTATAAATAAAAATAATCAGTTATACTTCTTGTCATAAATAACCTTTTGAAGGAGACACAAAATGGCATTTCAAGTTAGTCCAGGTGTAAATGTCACTGAAATTGACTTGACCACTGTAGTCCCAGCAGTATCAACAACAGAAGGCGCTCTAGCTGGCGTTTTTCGTTGGGGACCAGTTGGCAAAAGAATTTTAGTAGACTCAGAAACTAATCTAGTTGCCCGTTTCGGCAAACCAACCAACCACAATGCAGAAACATTCTTCACTGCAGCTAATTTCCTTGCTTACGGAAATAAGTTATATGTAGTAAGAACTGCTAATACTACCGATGCAACAGGTGCTGACGGTGTATTAACTGCTTTCGCTAATGTGTCGACAGTATCGTCAGCTACAAACCTCATTATTAAGAACGATGATGACTTTGATAGCACAACTGTACAGACCAATATCGGTAGCGAAACCAACGTTAGATACATTGCAAGATATCCAGGTGCATTAGGTAATTCGCTAAGAATCTCTGTGTGTGATACAAGCAATGCTTTCTTCTCGAACACAGTTCTTGCTGGCAATGGTTCAATTAGCGTTAACGGTAGCATCACATCAGTTCAAGCTTACAACGGCACAAACACTTTTGCTGTAGTAGTCGGACAAAGTGGTTCAGGTACTATCGCTGATGCTGTATCCCGTGCTGGTACATTACGTAGCCTTCTATCTGTCGGTGACCTAGTTGAATTAGGTAACAATACAATTGGTACACAGCTAGTCAAGGTAACATCAGTCGGCTCAGTATCGAACACAGGAACACAAGCAACGTTCACCGTTAATACAGAATCCAACTTTACACTAGTTGACTTCGAAGGTGATGGAATTGCAAATGTTAGTTCAACAAGCGCCGGATACCTAAAGCGTTACTGGCAATATGCCACAGCCGTAGACAAGGCTCCAGGTACATCAGACTATGTTGCAAACTTTGGTAACTCAGCAGCTGTTGACGAAGTTCACGTTATCGTAGAAGATCAAGACGGTCAGTTTACTGGTGTACCAGGTGCAGTTCTAGAAGTCTTCCAAGGTCTTTCGAGAGCTTCTGACGCTAAGACAACCGATGGTTCGACAAACTACGTTAAGGATGTCATTAACCAAAATTCACGTTATGTTTACTACAACAATAACAGAGTATCTAATTATACAAATACAGCATTAAACATTACTTCACTCGCCAATAACACACCACTAGCTCTTTCGTTCGTGGCTGGTTCAGACGGCAATGCAGAAGACAGCGTACCAGTTAATATTCTAACTGCTGGTTATGATATGTTCAGCTCAGCAGAAGATGTGGACATTTCGTTAGTGCTACAAGGCAAGGCAACTGGTGGTGAAAATAGCGCAACTCTTGGCAACTACATTATTAACAATGTTTGCGAATCAAGAAAAGATTGCGTTGCATTCATTTCTCCAAGCAAGGCATCAGTAGTACTAAATGCCGGCGGCGATGAAGAGAATGATGTAGTTACATACAGAAATGCTCTTACTTCAACATCGTATGCCGTTCTTGACTCAGGCTACAAGTACCAATACGACAAGTACAATGACGTATATCGTTATGTGCCTCTAAACGGTGATGTTGCTGGTCTATGCGTAAGAACTGATGATACAAGAGATCCATGGTTCTCGCCAGCTGGTTTCAACAGAGGCATTATTAAGAACTCAGTAAGACTAGCTTTCAATCCTTCGAAAGCTCAACGTGACGTTCTTTACAAGTCAGGTGTTAACCCTGTAGTAACATTCCCAGGTCAAGGCACTCTTCTGTTCGGCGATAAGACTCTTCTTGCCAAGCCATCAGCATTCGACAGAATTAACGTTCGTAGATTGTTCATTGTGCTAGAGAAGGCCATTGCAACTGCAGCTAAGTTTACACTATTCGAATTCAACGACCCGTTCACCCGTGCACAGTTCAAGAACCTTGTTGAGCCTTTCTTGCGTGATGTACAAGGTCGTCGTGGCATCTATGATTTCAAAGTTGTTTGCGATGAATCAAACAACACCGGTGAAGTTATTGACCGCAATGAGTTTGTTGGTGACATCTACATTAAGCCTGCTAAGTCGATCAACTTTATCCAGTTGAACTTCGTAGCAGTCAGAACAGGTGTCGAATTCTCCGAAATCGTTGGACAGTTCTAATAAATAAAGACAAAGGAGAAAAGACATGGCTTTCAATGTAAATGAGATTAGAAGTCAGTTAACGCTAGGGGGTGCAAGACAGTCGCTATTCCAAGTGACTATCCAGAACCCCGCTAACGGTGTTGCTGACATCAAGGTACCTTTCCTAGTTAAGGCAGCTCAAATTCCTGCCTCAACTCTAGGAACTATCGAAGTACCATACTTTGGTCGTAAGATCAGATTAGCCGGCGATAGAACATTTGATGCTTGGACTGTTACTGTTATTAACGATGAAGACTTCCTAATCCGTAATGCTATGGAACAGTGGTCAAATCAAATCCAATCGTTACAAGGCAACTTAAGAACGTTTGGTGGTGCTAACCCACTTCTTTACAAGGCTCAAGCACAAGTAACACAGTTCTCGAAGACAGGTGTACCTATCAGAACTTATAACTTTAATGGTATTTACCCATCGGATATCTCTGCTATTGATCTAGCTTGGGATTCGACAGATGCAATTGAAGAATTTACTGTAACATTCCAATATGACTATTGGGAAGTTTCAGGTGGTATTACTGGTAATGCAGGCGGAGTTTAACTCTTAATTTGAGGCAGTTATGATATTATTTGGTTTTGAAATTAAAAGACCGGCAAACACCGCTCAGGAGCAGTCAAAAGCGCCATCGTTCGTACCACAAGTATCGGACGATGGCGCTCTTGTTGTTGCAGCCGGTGGCGCGTACGGCACATATATTGACTTAGAGGGTACTGTTAAATCTGAAGCAGATTTAGTAAACAAGTATCGAATGATGTCAATGCACCCGGAAGTAGATAGCGCAATTGATGATGTGGTTAATGAAGCAATAGTATCAGATGACGATTCCCCTCCAGTAAGAATAATTCTGGATGATACAAACCTATCAGCGTCTGTTAAAAGAGCTATTACTCAAGAATTCGAAGAAATAACAACGTTATTAAATTTTAATAATCAGTGTTATGAAATTTTTAGAAGATGGTATATTGATGGTAGACTATATCTACATGCTATCATTAATATAGACAATCCTAAACTAGGTATTCAAGAATTAAGATTTATTGACCCTAGAAGAATTAGAAAAGTAAAAGAAGTACAAAAGAAAAAAGATCCAAAGACCAACGCAACTCTAAATTCCACAAAAGCTGAATACTACATTTATTCAGAAAAGAATTTTAATGATAGTACGTCGGTTGCAAGTTCAAGCCCTACTGCAGCTTTAAAGATTGCTAAAGACAGTATAGTTCATGTTACATCTGGTCTTCTTGATGTAAGCAATACTTTGGTACTTTCGTATCTACACAAAGCTATCAAGCCTCTTAATCAACTAAGAACTCTAGAAGACGCAACAGTTATCTATAGAGTATCAAGAGCGCCAGAAAGAAGAATATTCTATATTGACGTGGGTAATCTGCCAAAAATGAAGGCAGAACAATATCTTCAAGATATGATGACCCGTCATAAAAATAGACTAGTATATGATGCATCGACTGGTGAGCTTAGAGATGATCGTAAGTTCATGACAATGCTTGAAGACTACTGGCTACCAAGACGTGAAGGCAACAGAGGCACAGAAATTACAACTCTACCTGGTGGTCAAAACCTAGGTGAGATGGCTGATGTTGAATACTTTCAGATGAAGCTGTATGAAAGTCTTAACGTACCAGTATCAAGACTCAAAACAGATACCGCGTTTAATCTAGGAAGATCAACCGAAATCTCACGCGATGAAGTTAAATTCTCTAAATTTATTGATAGATTAAGATTAAGATTTTCACAAATCTTTATTAAGTGTCTAGAGAAGCAACTTATTCTTAAAGGTATAACCACACCAGAAGACTGGGATGAGTTCTCTAGCAAAATTAAATTTGATTATGCAAAAGACAATTACTTTGCAGAATTAAAAGATACAGAAGTGCTTACTGAAAGATTAAACAGTCTTGCGCTAATTACACCTTATGCAGGAGTCTATTATTCTAATGATTGGATTAGAAGACATGTTCTCCGTCAAACAGAAGATGAAATTGAGATTCTAGATAAGCAGATATCTAAAGAAAAAAATAACCCTCAATATGCATCATTAGCTTTAGGTGGAGAAGAGCCTCAAGCACCTACAGACAACACACAAGCATAAGTAATTTTAAATAGTATAAATAAAAGGAATAATTATGACTGACTTTAATATTAGTGATATGATTGATAGCGTTTTAGAGAACAATCCTTCTACATTTAAAGACGCTTTTAATAGTGTTATGGCTCAAAAGGTTGCTGCTGCCTTAGTAACTAAAAAGCAAGAAGTAGCAGCTTCTATGTATAATAATGAGCAAGAGTCGGAAGTAGAAACGAATTCAGAAGCTGTTCCCGAACAGGAAGTAGAAACAGAGGCCGAAAATGTCGATCAAACTCAAGAAGCTTAAAGAACTATACGTACCAAAATCAGCAGACGAAAAGAAATTCGTTGACAAGCACGCAGTCGCTAAGACTGCTGATGCTAACAAGAACGATGATGCTGTGTTTGATGGTTCAAAGGTAAAACCAATCAAGAGAAAAGAAACTCGTCATGGCTACGATAATGAAGAGGATGTTAAGGTCTATGAAGAACTGGAACACCTCGACGAAATTTCTCACGAAGGTGCTGTTCGTGCTGCTTCAGTATGGAAGAACAAAGGTGACTACAGGCGCTCGATGCTGTATACTAAATTAGCTAAGGCATTAGAAGACGGTGATAGAACTACCGCCGCAGGATACGAAGCTCAACTACGCGCTCTGAAAGAAGAGTACATCGATGAGAAGCTAAAGCCATCGATGGGAGCCGGCGAATATGTTTCTGACTTTGAAAAGTCAAAGGCTCCACAATTTGCTGGCAAGTCAAAAGAAAAGCGTAGAATGATGGGTATTGCTGCCTATCTTTCAGCCAAGAAGGGCGGCATGAAGGAAGAAGTGGATCAAATCGATGAACTAGACAAATCAACAATGCGTAGCTATGTTAATAAAGCTGCAGTTGATGTTGTTCGTTCCGGTATAACACAAGGGATGCTCAAACAGCAAAACAAGGGTAAAAATTCTATTGGCCAGGAAATTATGGCTAAGCACGTAGGCAAGAGACTTAAGGGTATCGATACAGCTACTAAAAAGTTAGCTTACGAAGAAGTCGATGTTTCTCTATTAGAGCTTTATATCAACCTAGACGAAGATAATAGAAATGTAATGCTTTCTATGATTGAAAAGGGTCTTAGAGAAGAGCTTTTACAATTCGCACAAAGCATAACGGAGCATCTAGATGCCAACAATAATTAATCAAAAGAATGGCAAGATAGTCATTCATGCAACAGCAAACGTTAATTCAAACGTTGCATCTTTTGCTTTGTCTGGTGAGAACTACACAGATATACAAGTATCACAAATATTCTGGTCTGCCAATACAGATGTCTTTGTAAAGCGTGGATCAAACACCTTGCTCTATTTTCCACCTAACTCAACTGGTGGCATAGACTTTGCAGGTGAAGGAATGGCTCTTTCTCAAGATTCTTCTGCTAATGTTGTGATTACTATTGGTAACGGTGGCGCTGGCTTTGTATTATTAGAGCTTACCAAGATGATAGTATCTCCAGCCACCTACGATTACTACGAGAACTAAAATGAAACTAATTAGCGAACTAGTAGAAGAAGTAAGATACGTTGTAGAAGAAAAGGAAGCAGGTAAAAAAGACTTCTACATTGAAGGTGTCTATCTTCAAGGCAATATTAAGAACAGAAATAACCGTGTCTATAAAACTGAAACTCTTGATAGAGAAGTTAATAGATATATCAAAGAATATGTTGAAAAGAATAGAGCTTTTGGAGAGCTAGGACATCCATCGGGACCTACTCTTAATCTAGAACGCTCATCGCATATTATAAAGAGTCTTAAGAGAGAAGGCAACAATTTTATTGGTAAGGCCAAGATTCTTGATACTCCATACGGTAATATCGTAAAGAATTTAATGCAAGAAGGAGCACAACTGGGTGTTTCTTCAAGAGGAATGGGCACAGTAAAAACAAATAAAGAAGGTATCCAAGAAGTACAAGATGATTTTTATCTTGCTACAGCTGCTGATATCGTTGCCGATCCTTCAGCGCCAGATGCTTTTGTAAGAGGTATTATGGAAGGTGTTGAATGGGTAATGAATCCTGATGGCGGTTTTAAAATGATTCAAGTCACAGAAACAATGCGCACAGAAATGAAAAAAATGACTAGCCGTCAAATTCAAGAAGGTAAGATGCATTTATTCCAAAAATTCCTTGATGAATTAATAAAAAAGTAATAAAAATAAAGTTTTATAAATAACTTTACCAGTTTAAGGAGTATTAAAATGACACAAGAGATTAATGAGTTTATGGACGTAGGAGGCGGTGCTACAGGAGCTTCGAAGGTTCCTGAGCCAGTAGCAAAAACCGCTACACTACCCAATTCAAAGAAGCAAGGAGATACATCTCCTCAGAAGGTTGAGGGTGAGGTAGAAGATACAGATAGTGAGAATAACACAAAGCCAACTGGCGATATGTCTGCTAAGAATAGAGCTTCTATTCAAACTCATGGTGGTAGTGGCGCCATGAAGGAAGATATGGAAAACCTATTCCAAGGTGAAGATCTTTCAGAAGAGTTCAAAGAAAAGGCTACGACTATTTTTGAAGCCGCTGTCGGCGCAAAGGTAAGCGAAATAACAGAACAACTTCAAGCCGAGTTTGATGCCAAGCTTGAAGAGCAAGTAGTTTCTGTTGTTGGCGAACTTTCAGAAACTCTTGACGACTATTTAAATTACATTGTGAACGGATGGCTTGAAGAGAATGAAGTAGCAATTGAGACAAGCCTACGCTCAGAAATTACAGAAGAATTCATCGAAGGTCTCAAGAATTTATTCGTTGAGCACTACATTGATATCCCTGAAGACAAGGTTGATGTCGTCGAAGAATTGTCTGTTAAGGTTGAAGAACTTGAAGGCAAGCTTAATGAAGCTATGAATGACAACATTGAACTAAACAAGGCTCTGCAAGAAAACGCCAAGAATCAAATTTTTGCAGATGTTTGCGAAGGTCTAGCTGATACACAAGCTGACAAGTTCGCTACTCTAGCTGAAAACGTTCAATTTGAAGATGTTGATTCATACAGACGCAAGCTTGAAATAGTCAAAGAAAATTACTTCTCTGCAAAGAAAGTAAGATCTAACATCATTCAAGAAGAAGTAGACAATGCTAGCGATGAAGCTCAAGCTCAGCCAGTAAAGATGACTGGTCCTGTTGCTAACTACGTACAAGCAATTTCTCGCTCCATAAAGAAATAAAAATATAAATATTTAACTACCCACAATTTTAAAACAAGGGAGACTAAGATGTATATCAATGAAGAAATTCAACAAAAGTGGCAGCCAGTGCTTGAGCACGCTGATCTACCAAAGATCGGTGATTCGCACAAGCGCTATGTTACCGCTACAATCCTAGAGAACACCGAGCGCGCTCTTCGCGAAGCTGGTCAAATCTCGCGTGGTAGCCAGCATCTTTTTGAAGCTGGTCAACCAGTTAACGCAATGCAAGGTTCGTCGTCAGACGGTACAACTGGCTCGGTAGATATTTTCGATCCAGTTCTTATCAGCCTTGTTCGTCGTTCGATGCCTAACCTAATCGCTTACGATATCTGCGGCGTACAGCCAATGACAGGCCCAACAGGCTTGATCTTCGCAATGCGTGCCCGTTATGCTAACCAAGCTGGTACCGAAACATTCTACAACGAAGTCAACACAGCATTCTCGACAATCGTTGGTGGCGGTGCTCAGATCGGTAACGCACACGTTGGTGCTCTAGGTAGCGGTGCTAACACCACCCTTCTAGCTCAATCAGCTAACGTTAACTATGCTCAAGGTATGTCGACATCGACTTCAGAATATCTTGGCTCAAACGGTTCGCTAGTATTCCCAGAAATGGCTTTCTCGATCGAGAAGGTTTCGGTAACAGCTAAGACACGTGCTCTAAAGGCTGAGTACACAATGGAACTTGCACAAGATCTACGTGCTGTTCATGGTCTTGATGCTGAAACAGAACTAAGCAATATTCTTTCATCAGAAATTCTTGCTGAAATCAACCGCGAAGTTATCCGTACAATCTACGTAACCGCTAAGCAAGGTTCGCTAGAAGGCACAACAACTGCCGGTATTTTCGACTTAGACACCGATTCGAACGGTCGTTGGTCAGTTGAAAAGTTCAAGGGTCTAATGTTCCAACTCGAAAGAGAAGCTAACAAGATCGCCAAGGACACAAGACGTGGTAAGGGTAACGTCGTACTATGCTCGTCAGACGTTGCTTCAGCTCTTCAAATGGCTGGCGTTCTAGATTACGCTCCTGCTCTAAACAGCAACAATCTACAAATTGATGATACAGGTGCAACATTCGCTGGTGTACTAAACGGCCGTATCCGCGTTTACATCGATCCATATTCGACAGGTAACTTCTTCATGATGGGTTACAAGGGTTCGTCGCCATTTGACGCCGGTCTCTTCTACTGCCCATACGTTCCTCTACAAATGGTTCGTGCTGTAGACCAAGACACCTTCCAACCAAAGATTGGCTTCAAGACCCGTTATGGTATGGTTGCCAACCCATTTGCTGAAGGTGCAAGCGCTCAACTAGGTCGCCTAGCAGAAAACAGCAATGTGTACTATCGCCGTACTATTGTTAACAATCTAATGTAATTTTAGACATAAAAATATAATAGTATAGCTGCATATTAAGCCCGCTGGAAACAGCGGGCTTTTTTCATTATAAATAAGCATATGAGCGCAATAAACAACATTCCAAACAATCCTAATTTTCTCTCACCTCTAGGCTTTAAGTTTAGTATAAAGAGATGTCCAGGATTTAACTACTTCGTCCAGTCGGCATCAGTGCCAGGAATAAGTATTGGTGTTGCTACAGTATCTACCCCATTTGTAGATCTTCCTTTCACTGGTGTCAAGAACACATACGACGATCTAAGAATTACTTTCAAGGTAGACGAAGAGCTCCGCAACTACAAAGAAATATTTGACTGGATGACAGCTATCAGCTTCCCAGACAACTTCGATCAATATGGAGCAATAGCTAATTCAAAAGCAGGCTCTGGCACAGGCATCTATTCTGATGCAACGCTTACAATTCTTAACAGCGCCAGAAATCCTATCATGGATGTCTACTTTAAGAATCTGTTTCCATACTCACTATCCGAGCTCAAGTTCAGTACTACCGATACCGACGTCAATTATATCGAAGTAACAGCAGACTTTAAATATCAAGTCTTTACAATGAGTTACTTGACTTAAGTAGCAGTATATACTATAATACTAGCAATTAACTAAGGTAATTGCTATGAAGTTAGAAGAAATACAACAGCACTGGGACCGCGATTCAACGGTCGATCGCACCGAGCTAGGTGAAGAAAGTCTTAAGATACCTCAACTACATTCGAAATACTTTAAGTTCTTTTCTGCAGAAAGACTTCTTCTTAGAAAGATGGAGTATGAGTACAAGAGCTTACATAAAGAGAAGTATGAGTATTACGCAGGAACACTAGATGAAAATACTCTCAATGCTAATGGATGGGAGCCTTTCGCATTGAGAGTTCTTAGAGCAGATATTCCAATGTATCTAGATTCAGATACAGACATCAGGAATGCTTCTCTTAAAATTAAGATGCAGGAAGAGAAGGTAGAGTTTTTAGAATCTATCCTCAAGTCACTACCTAATAGAGGGTATCAAATTGCTCAAGCAATAGCGTGGGAGAAGTTTAAAGTTGGTGCCTGATATAGTCATAGAAAAAATTAATGATGCGTACATTAAAGCTCATTGCGATCAAAGTATAGCGCAAGAGCTGAGTGACTATTTTACGTTTGTAGTACCGGGTGCAGACCATATTAAAAGAGCACGTGCAAAGAAGACTGGCAGACCTATAAGATGGGATGGCAAGATTCGTCTTTTTAGTGCAGCAACACATCGCATTCATGCAGGCTTAAGATTACATCTAGAGCTATTTGCAAGAGAAAATAACTATACAGTAGATTACGAAAATAGAGAAGATTTTCTCGAATCAGAATTTTCAGTAGACGAAGCAAACGAATTTATTTCATCTTTAAAACTAACGCTTCAGCCTAGAGATTATCAAATAGAAGCGTTTGTTCATGCAGTGCGCAATAAAAGAGCTCTTCTATTATCTCCAACCGCATCCGGCAAATCATTAATCATATATTTACTCTCTAGATACTTCTATGAGAGCGGTAAAGTGCTAGTGGTAGTGCCTACCACTTCACTAGTACATCAGATGGCATCTGACTTCGGTGAATATAGCGGTATAAACAGCGATAAGTTCTGTCATAAGATTCTCTCTGGAGCAGAAAAAGAATCAAGCATGCCATTCGTTATATCGACCTGGCAATCAATCTACAAGATGCCAGCCGAATGGTTTGAGCAGTTTAAAGTTGTAGTAGGGGATGAAGCGCATTTGTTTAAAGCAGACAGCCTTTCTTCCATAATGAATAAGCTGGTTGATTGCCCTATACGTTTTGGGTTTACCGGTACATTAGACGGCTCACAAACACACAAGCTAGTACTAGAAGGTTTGTTTGGCCCGGTTAAGAAGATCACAACAACTGCAGAACTTATAGAACAAAAGCACCTTGCTGACTTTAAGATTAAGGCATTAATTCTTACATACCCGGAACTTATTAGACAGCAGTTTAAAGGCCTATCGTATCAAGACGAAATAGACTATATAGTTAGATGTGAGCCAAGAAATAGATTTATAGTTAATCTAACACGCTCTCTTAAAGGCAATACGCTATTATTATTCCAATACGTTGAAAAGCATGGAGATGTATTATACAATATGTTAAAAGGGGATAATGTGTTTTTTGTCTCTGGTTCAGTAAAAGGTGAAATAAGAGAAGATATTAGACGAGCAGTAGAAGAGTGTGATGATGCTATTATTATCGCTTCTTACGGTACCTTTTCAACTGGAGTAAATATTAAAAATCTGCACAACGTCGTATTCGCAAGCCCTACAAAGTCCCGTATTAGAAACCTACAATCGATAGGGCGTGGCTTGAGAAAGGGAGATAAGAAAACATCCGCTGTGCTTTATGATATTGCTGACGATTTGTCCTGGAAGTCAAGAAAAAACTTTACTTTGTTACATTTTGCAGAAAGACTAAAAATCTATAACGAAGAAAGATTTAGTTATAAAACATATAATATAGGACTAAATTTCGTATGAATACACTCCTTATCAAACTAGTAGACGGTACCGAAGTTATTGGTAGCATTAACAATAATTCCGACGGGGGGTTAACTATTACTGATCCGCTACAAGTAAACTACTATGTAAGAAACCCCGCATCAGCGCCTATCATTACATTGCATCGCTATATGCCTATGTCGGACCAGAAGGAGTATAGCTTTTTACAATCTCATATTCTCTCAGTTGCTAATCCTAAGAAGGGCATGATTGAATATTATCGAGCGACATTAAAGGATATAACTAATAACCTTGATTTAGATCTTAATAACGAACTTATGGAGAAGGCAGCATATGCTACCGAACTGACTGATAACGTCTCGAAAGAAGTAGCTGAGGCTTTGTTAGAAAAGGTGCTTAAGAAGCCGCTAATTAATTAATGAAAGATAAAACGCACTATGTAGATAATAAAAAGCTTCTTGAAGCGATGGTTGAGTATAAAGCAAAGGTAGACGAAGCAAAAGCTAATAACGTACTCAAGCCTCAGATACCGACGTATATCGGCCACTGTATGCTTATGATAGCTAGAAGGCTTTCTCACAAACCTAACTTTATTAACTATCCGTATAGAGAAGAGATGATTAGTGATGGGGTAGAGAATTGCGTGAGTTATATTGATAACTTTGACCCTAATAAATCAAACAATCCGTTCTCATACTTTACTCAAATTATCTACTTTGCGTTTTTACGTAGAATTCTTAAAGAGAAGAAGCAGCTTTATATTAAGCATAAGTCCTTAGAAAATAGTATTGTATTTAATATGGCAGTAGATCAAAATGACTTCGATGATAACGACTATACATCATCAGCTGTATCAGATTTAGAAAACGAAAACATGAATGACTTTATTAAAAATTTTGAGCTTAATCTTAGCAAGAAAAAGATCAAGCGCAAGAAGGGTGTAGAAGTTTTTATAGAGGATGAGGCTCCCATTGAAAATAGCGATAGTAACTGATACACATTATGGGGCAAGAGGCGATAGCGTGCACTTTTCAAACTTCTTCGAAAGGTTTTATAGCAACGTTTTCTTCCCATATCTAGATGAAAATAATATTAATACTGTCATACATCTAGGTGATGTATTCGACAGACGTAAGTATATTAACTTTGCATCACTAAAAGCATGCCGTGACTACTTCTTCGAGCAGCTAAAGAAAAGAAATACTGATACGCATATGATTGCAGGCAATCATGATACGTTCTATAAGAACACGAACGAAGTAAATGCACTAGATCTGTTGCTTGGTGAATACGATAATATTAAAGTTTACGATACACCTCAAGATGTTACTTTTGACGGTACTGATATCCTAATGATGCCGTGGATATGCTCTGGTAACTATCAAGACTGCATGAGAGCAATCGAAAATACCAAAGCACAGATTCTATTCGGCCATCTAGAGATTAGTGGCTTTGAAATGTATAGAGGTAGCATCAATGACGGTGGTATGGATAGCATCACGTTTAGTAAGTTTGATCTAGTATGTTCAGGACACTTCCACCACCGCTCATCAAGAAATAATATTAACTATCTTGGTACGCCTTATGAAATTACTTGGTCTGACTTTAATGACCAAAAAGGATTTCATATATTTGATACCGATACAAGAGAGCTTAAATTTATTCCTAACCCTCTGACGATGTTTAGAAAAGTCTTCTATGATGATTTGAATAAGAATGCTGCCGAAGTTATCGTAGATGATTTTAGCATTTACTCTAATTGTTATGTTAAGGTGATAGTTAAAAACAAAACTAACCCTATGTGGTTTGATATGTTTATTGAGAAGCTAGAAAAAGCAAACATATTAGATATACAGGTAGTAGAAGACCACCTGAATCTAGATCTCGAAGATGACGATGATATCATTAATGAAGCAGAAGATACTTTATCTATTCTGAACAAGTATGTGGATCAATTTGATGCAGAAGTCGACAAAGTAAAGCTTGAAAATCTACTTAGAACGCTTTATAATGAGGCAGTCTCCATTGAGTATACTATCTAATGATTTTATTTAAAAATATACGCTGGAAAAACTTCTTATCTACTGGTAACGCGTTTACTGAGATTGACTTTCTACGCAACCGTTCAACGCTTATTGTTGGCGAGAATGGTGCCGGAAAGTCTACTCTTCTTGATGCTCTTTGCTTTGTTCTTTACGGTCGACCGTTCCGCAAAATTAACAAACCGCAGCTTCTTAACTCTATCAACGGCAAGGGTCTAGAAGTACAGTTAGAGTTTACTATCGGTAAGCATGACTATAAAGTCGTTCGAGGCATGAAGCCCAACGTCTTTGAAATCTATCAAAACGACAATATCATTAATCAGAATGCAGAGTCAAGAGAATATCAAGAGATGTTCGAGAAAAGCATTCTAAAGCTTAACTATAAATCTTTCTCTCAAATTGTTATTCTTGGTAGTGCATCGTTCGTGCCGTTCATGCAACTACCTGCAGCTCATCGCCGTGAAGTTATTGAAGATTTGTTAGACATACAAATCTTCTCGACTATGAATACCCTGCTCAAAGATAAGATTGCAGTAAATAAAGCAGACATAGTTGATAATGATTTTAAGATTAAGAGTATTGCTGAGAAGATTGAACTACATAAGAAGTATCTTGAGTCGTTGAAGCAAAACAATGACGAGATTATTAATGAAAAGCTAGCTATTATAAAGACTCATGAGGAAGGTATTAATGAGTCGCAGCTTACTATTAATGAGCTTACTACACAGATTAATGAGTTGGATAGCGAAACCAGTCAGATAGAAACCTTACGTACGGAAGATAGAGATATTCGAGAACTCTATCGTAAGATGTATGAGAAGTCTGTAGCTCTTATTAAAGAAAATAATTTCTATAACGACAACGACAATTGCCCTACTTGTAAGCAAGGCATCTCAGATAATTTTAAGTGTGAGTCGAAGCAAAAGAATGACGATGACATATCAGTTATTGGTAGAGGCTTATCAAAGCTGGACAGAAAGCTTGCTATTATCAATGAAAAGATAGCAGCATACAACGAATCACTTACAGTTCAGAAGAACCTGCAACAGAAGGTGAATGAACTTAACAATAAGATATCCACGCTTAATATGTTTATTACGTCTCTTAACAATGAGATAGAACAGATTAAGTCTAATACTAAGCATATAGATGCTAGCTCAAAAGAAATTAAAACTCTAAGAGAAGATCTTAAAGTTAGAATTGACCTAAAGGAATCGTTAGTTGACGATAGGCATACGTTGAGTACTGCTGCTATTCTACTTAAAGATTCTGGTATTAAGACCAAAATTATTAAGCAGTATATTCCAGTAATTAACAAGCTAATTAATAAGTATCTTGCATCAATGGACTTTTTCGTTAACTTTGAACTTAACGAAAACTTTGAAGAATCTATTAAGTCGAGGTTTAGAGATGAATTTAGCTATGAATCGTTTAGTGAAGGCGAAAAGATGCGTATCGACTTGGCTCTACTATTTACCTGGAGAGCTATTGCAAAACTTCGCAATTCTGCTAGTACTAATCTTCTTATCCTTGACGAGGTTTTCGATAGCAGCTTAGATGTTTCGGGCACGGATGAATTCTTAAAGATTATTCAAGGCATTACGGGTGAAACGAATATCTTTATTATTAGCCACAAGGGCGATGCCTTGATGGACAAGTTCCATTCCGTTATTAAATTTGAAAAACATAAGAACTTTTCGCGCATAGCATGATATACGAACTAGTTAGTCCAGACCATCCATTGCTTAGAACAAAGTTAGAGAAATTTAACTTTAATAATCCACCTATTAATCCTATAGAATTGGTCAATAATCTTATCGAGACTATGGTAAAGGAAAAAGGAATGGGCCTGTCTGCAAACCAGGTAGGCCTGCCGTATAGGGTATTTGTTTTGTATTCTGCAGAACCTATGCCAATGTTTAATCCTAATATTGTAGATACGACTACTGAATTGGTTCTTTTAGATGAAGGGTGCTTATCTTATCCTAATTTGTTCTTACCTATCAAAAGAGCAAAATCAGTAAAAGTGCGGTACCAGGATGCATTTGGGGAATTTCATACTGAAACTTATACAGGTATGACTGCACGATGCATTCAACATGAGCTAGATCATTTAAACGGTGTAGATTATACTAAGAGAGCTAATCCTATTCACCTTGCAAGAGCTAAAAATCAAAAGAAGCTTTTAGATCGCAAAGTAAAGAAGTTTAAGCACCTTACACAAGCTATATAATTTACCGTGCCCTTCCACGTATAACTAGGAGTGATGAATGTCAAAGATTAAAGTCGCAGAGCTTTTCTATAGCCTGCAAGGAGAAGGACGCTATGTTGGCGTACCTTCTATCTTCCTAAGAACTTTCGGTTGCAACTTTCAATGCGCCGGTTTCGGCATGCCTACAGGACAACTTAGTGATGAAAGAAATAATATCGCTGTTCATGTTTCTAATTACAACAACTATGAAGAGCTTCCTCTCGTTCATACTGGATGTGACTCTTACGCTAGTTGGGATCCTCGTTTTAAGCATCTTAGCCCTGTACGATCTACTGACGAAATCGCCGAAAAGATTTTTGAGCTTCTTCCAGAACATAAGTGGAAAAAAGAACACTTAGTTATTACGGGCGGTGAACCTCTTCTAGGATGGCAGCGTTCGTTTCCAGACCTCATTAAAAGAGGCGACTTTATCTATAATCTAGAAAATCTTACATTTGAAACTAACGGTACACAACCTTTAACAGACGACTTTAGATACTTTCTGTTTGAGGAATTTACAAGATTTGGGCGCAGTTTTGATCGACTCACATTCTCAGTATCACCTAAGCTACCTTGCTCTGGAGAAAAATGGGAGGATGCTATCAAGCCAGAAGTTATTCACGATTATCAAGGCATTGGACATACCTACCTCAAGTTTGTAGTAGCAACAGAACAGGATGTAGAAGACGCAAAGAAAGCTGTCAAGGAATATAAAGACGAAGGCTTTTGCGGAGATGTATATCTGATGCCTATAGGCGGTACCGAAGATGTATATTACTTAAACAACAAGCAAGTCGCTGAACATGCTATGAAGTTAGGATGGAGATATTCCCCGCGACTGCAAGTAGATATTTGGAGAAACGCATGGGGGACATGAATACCTATGACTTTACTTACGATATGTTTAACGAAGCAATCGACAATATCGTTCGTCAAGTAAATAATAAAAAAATCAAATACAATTATATCGTAGGTCTTACAAGAGGCGGTTTAATTCCTGCTACGGTTCTTAGCCATAGACTTAAAGTGCCTATGCTTGCAAGTAACTGGGATACCGATAGAAAGAAGCCCTCGCTTACACTAATGGACATTTTGGATAATCCAAGAAATAAAGTTCTATTAGTAGATGAAATATTAGATACCGGTAAGACAATACAGTCATTTATGGAAATACACGGCAAGACCGATGTTGCGGTAGTTGTATGGAATAAGGAACAACCAGTTATTCCAGACTATCATCATATGACAATAAAGCGTTCAGAGTTTTCTGATTGGATTGAATTTTGGTGGGAGAAGTAAAATGGGAAAGTTTTATAGTACAAAGACATACGGAAATGATCGAGGTCTAAGCTGCTGCTTTAGACAATGGAAAAGCACTCATAGCCATTGCAGTTTGTTGCATGGGTATTCTATTGGTGTGCATATTACGTTCGAATGCGATAGCTTAGATGAACGCAACTGGGTTATGGATTTTGGTGGACTGAAAGAGTTTAAAGAATGGCTTGAGTATATGTTCGACCATACTTTGATTCTAGCAGAAGATGATCCTGAGCTTAATACTCTGAAGCAATTGCACGATATGGGTGTTGCAGATGTTAGAATTGTCCCATCCGTGGGTTGCGAACGATTCGCTGAGCTAGCATATAACCAACTAGCATTAATGCTGGATGATTGGAGAGAAAATGGCACTCTATTGAATCCTACAGTTCGCGTTAAGTCAGTAGAAGTATTCGAGCATGCAGGCAACTCGGCATTTTATGAAGGCTAATAATGAAATATACTGAAATATTGCGTAATAAACTCATTAACAACAAGTTAAGGTACTGGGCCGGTGATAATATTTCCTCAATTCTCAATGATGCAGATCGTCAGGTTATTGTTGAAGAAGCTACAAAAGCGTTTGAAGGAGTACTGGATGCTCTGCTCATTGACCGGGAAAATGACCCCAACTCAAAAGGAACGGCAAAAAGACTAGCCAAGATGTATGTGCATGAGATTATGTCGGGTAGATATTATCCAGCACCTGATGCAACCGCATTTCCTAATACTGGTGAAGAAGCCTATAAAGGTATGCTCGTAGTTCGTTCGGAATTAAAGTCAATGTGCTCACATCATCACCAGCCAGTAACTGGAGTAGGCTATATTGGTATTATTCCCGGCGATAAGGTTATTGGTCTATCGAAGTATACTCGTATTGCTCAGTGGTGTGCACGTCGAGGAACTCTTCAAGAAGAGTTGTGTAACGATATTGCTCGCGAGATTCGAAAAGCAACAGGTAGCGAGGATGTAGCTGTTTACATCGCCGCGGAGCATGGATGTTGTGTTAATAGGGGTATCAGTGCACATTCCTCATTAACTCAAACAACGGTCCTTGAAGGACAGTTTAAGGAAGCTGATGTAAAAAAAGAATTCTTTGATAATGTAGCGCTACAGCAACGTCACTCACATGACTAAGCCCAATAGTACTGGTCAGGATACTTCTCTATTAAATCGTAAAGTATTTTCCAGTGTTTAAATTTATGATGTCTAAGAGCAGCTGCTCGAGAAATAAAATAACCGGCAGGTGTAACTATAGCTCTGTTTCTGTGATTGTTCTTAGACATTCTTTCTCTTTGTGCAGGTGTTTTCATAGGATTATTTTCAGTCATGCGCTTTCGAACCATTTCTATAATTTCTGGTTTAGCAAAATTATTATCTTTACCTGTCTTATAGTTCCCCGCTGAATCTTTAAACCAGCTATAAGCGTATGACATTTTTATCTTTGCATCGCCTGTTGTCATTTTTATAAGCAGTTTATGACATATCTTATGCTCTCTAAAAGTAAGACAAACCAGATTACAAGAGTCATTAGAGCCACCTAGCGATCTAGGAATTATATGATGAAGGTGATTTCCATCATTAGGATGTTTTACTCTACTACTTGCTTTTTTTATTATATTATAATATAATTTGGTATACTTGTTATCTGCAAACATTTTATCTCCATGCTAAGACGAGGTTGGTTTGTACGTTATATATATTTCTGGATATTTCTGGGTGTTGTGAGAATATGAGCCATGTGGTATAAAAACTCTGAAGGTCGATTTGGTGAATCTGGTCGTAAAGGTGATAGCGGAGAAGGTGTGGTCGAGCGCTATCTGATTGAGAAGAATATTAACTATGAAAAGAAAGATGATCCGCACAGCCAAGTTAAGCTAAAGATAGATTTTACCGTTGAAGGTGATCCTATTGATGTAAAAGCTAACATCTTTAAAGGGTTTCTAGGTGTGGAACTTTTTAACGATAAAGCTGAGAAAGGTTGGATTTATACTACTACTGCGAAAGAGATTTACGGTGTTGACTTAGTATATGAAAACATTTATCGCTACAAAGTAGCAGACATGCTCCAGCATGTAGAGAAGAATAAGCATAGAGCTAAACCTGTAAAGAACGGAGCTTACGTGCTTTGGGTATCTAAGACCGAACCATTTATTGAGAAACTACAATGAAAATTAGCCACGAAGCTCCTTTGAGTATTATTAACCGAGTACAAGAAGTAACCGACTACGACTATGCTCTTGTACACCTTTTTGAAGAGAATGAAAAGTATTATGACTTCTTTGAGAAGGCTTTGCTTAAGAAGCGTGAGGTTATTCTAGACAATTCAGTCTTTGAATTGGGCACTGCTTTCGATAAGGACAAGTATTATGGCTGGATTGAAAAGCTAGATCCGACCTATTATATTATTCCAGATGTACTAGAAGATGCACAGCAGACTGTTAAGAATGCAAAAGAATGGCAGCAATTGCCTGGCAAGAAGACTATAGGTGTAGTCCAAGGCAAGAGCGTTCAAGAGGTAGTTTGGTGCTATCAAGAAATTGAACCTCTAGTAGATAAGGTTGCTATTTCGTTTGATTATTCGTTCTTTATTAACGAAGAGATTAACGGTACTCTGCCTACCAAATATCATCACTACATGTATGGCCGTGATGCGTTGATTAATTATATGCTTAATATCGCTAACGTAATTAATATTAATAAACCTCATCATCTACTAGGATGTGGTTTGCCTCAAGAGTTCGACGTATATCGAGGTTACAGCTGGATTGATTCTATGGATACGTCTAATCCAGTAGTTGCTGGTATCAAAGGTATTAGGTATAATGGTAAGCATGGCTTAGAAGACAAGCCAACAGAAAAGCTTTTTACTCTAATTAACTCCGATGTAAACGATGAGCAGATGAGTAAAATTCTCTACAACATAGAATGTTTTAGGGCTATAGTTAATGGATAATAAACCTTGGATTGCTTTATTCTCACAAACAGGCTCCGAAATAGCAGCGCTATCTGCAAAGATAGGCGTTGCTCCTAGCCTTATTTTAACTAACAATATCGATTCTAGCACGTGGCATCCGTTCATTCGCGAGCAAAAGACTATCAGCGACGATCATGAAACGATCATGCAGACACTTCTAAACGAAAATAAAGATAACAACCATCTAGTTACGCTGCACGGTTACTTAAAAATTATTCCGAATAATATCTGTAGCGCGATGGACATCTATAACGGGCATCCTGGTCTTATTACTCGATACCCGGAACTTAAAGGGCTTGACCCTCAAGAAAAGGTCGCAGAAAATATCTCGCGATTTGTGTTTATTGGCAGTGTAGTACATAAAGTAACTACTGACGTTGATAGCGGAGAGGTCTTGTCGTCCTTTGCCGTTCTTAATGGATGTAATAGTAGAGAGGAAGTATACTCTAATTTAAGAACAACGTCATTGCATGCTTGGCTAAAATTTTTCAAGGACAATAAATGCGAATTGGTATAAGCGGTGCTCAATCTACTGGTAAGACGACACTATTAAATGCTCTTAGGTCTGAGCCAGTGTTTAAAGACTATGAAGTCTGCAACGAAGTAACTAGAAAGGTTGCATCGTATGGTCTGCCTATTAACGAAGATGGTAATGATATTACTCAAGAGCTGATTATGAATCAGCATATTGTTAATCTTGCTATGCATGATAATATGATTACAGATAGAACTGTGTTAGACGGTCTAGTCTATTCAAAGTATTTACGTGAGAATAGTAAGATTACAGCTGGTACGTTAAAATATGTTGAGAGAATCTTTGATCGGATGATTCAAGGATATGATTTTATTTTTTACGTTGCACCTGAGTTTGAGATTAAGAACGATGGCGTAAGGTCTATTAATACGTTCTTTAGAGACAGAGTAGTTAATATCTTTAATGAAGTTATCTCACAGAAAAATGTGCCGGTTTATAATGTAAAAGGAACTGTAAGAGAGAGGGTTCAGTTTGTACTTAATGTACTAGAAATTAATAAGGAAATTACTGATAAATGAACGATAATCAAAAGACACTAAATGACCTAGTATCAGTACACCTAGGCAAGGCCGGGGATGGTTCCGTAGTTAATCCCTATGTTACTCCTGATGACGTTGACCCGTCTTTATTGGTAGCTGTGCCTAGACAGCTTAACCGTACAGAATACGGCCTTCAAGATGATAATCTACCTTTTGTTGGTAGTGATGCGTGGAATGCGTATGAGTTCTCTACTTTGCTTAAGAACGGATTTCCTGTATCAGGCTGGCTGAAGTTTGTCTACAATGACAATACACCTAATATCGTAGAATCAAAGTCGGTTAAGTTGTATCTTAACTCATACAATATGGCAAGGCTTATTGAGTCGGTTGATGAGCTATGGATGATCGAAGACAAGATAGGTGAAGATCTAACTAAGGCTACCGGTGGTTATGTCTGCGCGCAGATCGCTATTAATAATGTAGATGGCGTACGACCCATTACTGGTGACTTTGTATCTCTAGAAAACTATTGCAATATCGATAAGATGACTTTCGACAAGTATAATGAGAGTTCCGATATTCTAGAAGTAGTGCCCAGTATTGGCAGGTATGAGCGTTGGCGCTCGCATTCGCTTCGTTCGAACTGTCGAGTAACTAATCAACCTGATTGGGGTGATGTTTATATTCATATTAAGGGTGAGAAGGCAGTTACTCCTGAATCTCTGTTGCAGTATATTGTAAGTATGCGGAAAGAGAATCATTTCCACGAAGAAATTTGTGAATGTATCTACAAGCGACTGCATGACCTTCTTGCACCTGAAGAGCTATTAGTTGCATGTCTGTACACTCGCCGCGGTGGTATTGATATCAACCCAGTTCGTGCATCGAGCTGGGAAGTATTGAATTTATATGCAGGTAACTTGACGGGTGAGTATAGCTTCTGCACTAAGACGATGAGACAATAATGAGTTCACCAGATAAGAACGTAAATGAAATTTGTGATGAGTTTATTGCTAGATCCTTTCACGGTTATAACAAATACGGAGTCACAACAGAAAGAACCGATTTAAATTTCGATCAATGGATTCAGCATCTAAAAGAGGAGCTTATGGATGCTGTAGTTTATATTCATAGAGTGCAAAAGGAACGAAATGAAGTTAAGTGATGCAATGGCAGGTCTGCCTGATACTGATAAGAATGTAGTTGCTGTACTATCCGGAGGACTTGATTCATCTGTAATGCTAATGCTTTTGATTGAGAAGTATGGTGCAGATAAGGTGCATGCAGTTTCATATGACTATGGTCAGAAGCAATGGATGGAATTGAAGCGAGCTAGGAACCTAACCGATAGTCTAGGAGTTGAGCATAAGATTTTTGAATTGGATATTCTAGGCAAGATAGCAAGAACGATGTCTGCCAATATTCAAGGGTCTGAGGTTGATATGCCTAAGATTAAGGATGTTCTAGGTGACCCGCAGCCGGTAACTTATGTGCCGTTCAGAAATATGATTATGCTCTCGCTCACTCTTGCACTAGCAGAAGCGTCCGATGCATCTCATATCTTTACAGGTTTGCAAGTTCATGACGAATATGGCTACTGGGATACTACACAGCGCTTTGTAGATAGTATGAACGCAGTTGCAGCACAGAACCGTAATCATAAGGTTGAGATTGTTGCACCGTTTAGTCAACTCAGCAAGTATCAAGAGATTGAGCTATGCAAGGAAATGGGCATGGTTAATTATCTAGAAAGCACACTTACTTGCTATAATCCGGACGGCAGCGGTAAGAGCTGCGGTGTATGTCCATCGTGTGCCGAACGCATTGCTAACTTTGCAAAAGCAGGATTAAAGGATCCAATCGAATATAGTGTGCCTATTCCTTGGGATAAACTGATAGCTGCGTAAATGAAAACAATATACTTGGATATGGATGGGGTAATAGCTAATTTCGATAAAGACTATTATTCTATCTTTGGCGTGAATTGTAGAGATGACCCGGATAAGGGCAACTGGAATAAGTTTATTAGCCTTGAGGGCTTTAAAACTCTTAGTATGATGCCAGATGCTCAAGTTCTCTTAGATTATTTACAAAGCAACTATACTAATATTATTATCCTTTCTTGCGCCGGTCGCAAAGAAACATATACTGAAGTGTGCTTGCAGAAGATTAAATGGCTAGAGAATAATAAGATAGGACATTTACCACGTGCATTTACCTTTACTAAGAAGGAAAAAGGGCTATTCGGTCATCCAAGTTGCATCTTAATTGATGATAGTATACAATGTATTGAACCTTTCATACAAAACAACGGCAGTGGTGTGTTGCATACCTCGGCTGTAGATACTATCAATCAACTTCAAGGCTTTTAATATGTGTGCAATTGTAGGTTCATTTGATACTAATAAACTACATGAGCTAGTTAAGCTTAACATGCATAGAGGTAGCTATTCGTATTCGTTCTCGCTATACGATTGCTATACTGGCAGGCTTACGATTATGAAGCAGGCCTTCGGTGAGCCTAATTTTTCGGTAATTAACGTACCTCAACGTACGTATGGTATTGTGCATGTTCAGGCTCCGACTACAGAGTCGACCTCGATGGAATCGATTCACCCTGCAACTGCTTATCCATTATCAACTTTTACTAAGGATAAGCATAACGTATTGAAGGAATTTAATACGTGCTTATGGCATAATGGTATTCTAAAAGAATCGGCCATAAAGAAATTACAAGAATCTAATGGTAATGTAAAATGGGATACCATGCTGATGCTTTGTGAGCTTATTGGGTCAGGATGGAGTTCATTCAGTAAGTTTGATGGAAGTTTTAGCTGTTTGTTTTATAATAACTACTCGATGTTTTTGTTCCGCAACGAAATATCGCCTATGTTTATAGACGACGAGCTTAATATCTCTTCGAGCAGGTTTCAGGGCTCAAGAGAGACAGAAGCTAATAAAGTATTGAAAATGGAGTTTGACTTTAAGTCTGCTGCTCCTATCTTTACTTTTAAGACGATTGAGAATCCGTATTATTTTGGAGATTGACAATGAAGCATGTATTTGGTAGAGGTGCAGAAACAACTCTTTCACACGTCGATGCCGAATCAGACGTACAACCTAATGCGGTTGATTTGAGACTAGGAAAGGTCTTTAAGATTAGAAATGAATTGTTTGAGATTACTAATCATGATAAGAAGCATCGAGGTTCAGATGAAGTTAAGCCAGATGTAGACGGATTTTATTATTTGGAACCAGGCTCATACGAAGTTATTATGAAGAATACAATCGCTGTAGGGCTTAATGAAGCAGGCTGGGTAATCACACGCAGCACGCTTAACAGGAACGGTGTTTTTCTTACATCCGGTCTTTATGATTCAGGGTATAGTGGAGTAATGGCAGGGGTTATGCATGTAACGTGTGGTCCTGCGCGTATTAAAAAGGGAACCAGAATCGGACAATATATCTGCTTTGATGCGGAGACGTTGCATCTTTACGATGGTGATTATGGTAGCAACAAAGAACACGATAAGAAATACGGAGAAAATTGATGCAGATTCAAATTCCAATTCAGGATCTACAAAAGAAGAAGCTCTTTCTTGCCACACCAATGTACGGCGGTCAGTGCGCAGGCATGTATACTCGTAGCGTTGCAGACTTGTCTGCTATGTGTGCCAAGTATAATATTCCTATTCAGCTTTATTATTTGTTCAATGAGTCGCTTATCACTCGTGCACGCAACTACTGTGTCGACGAGTTTATGCGTTCTGATTGCACGCACTTGATGTTTATCGATAGTGATATCGGCTTTAATCCTCAAGACGTTCTAGCTATGCTAGGTCTTATGACTGACGAAAGCCCTTATGATATTATGGGTGGACCTTATCCTAAGAAGTGTATCTCTTGGGAGAAGATCAAGCAAGCCGTTGATAAGGGCTTTGCGGACGAAGATCCTAACACTCTCGAGAAGTATGTCGGCGACTATGTATTTAACCCAAAGGGTAATACTGCCTCGATTCCTCTTGGTGAGCCAGTAGAAGTGCTTGAGATTGGTACCGGGTTTATGATGGTACAACGACGTGCATTCGAGAAGTATAAGGAAGCATACCCATACCTCTCGTACAAGCCTGACCACGTACGTACAGAGTTCTTTGATGGTAGCCGTGAAATTCATGCTTACTTCGATTGCATTATCGATAGAGGCTTTAGCTATCAGACGTTGCATAACCTTCTAGAGGATGTTGCGAACGGCAAGACCGATCTACAAGATGCTGCTAAAACGATTGTAGATAACGAGCAGAAGGCTTCGAAGCGCTATCTATCTGAAGATTATAACTTCTGCTATCATGCTGAGAAGATTGGTCTGCGTGTATGGTTCTGCCCATGGATGAAGCTACAGCACGTTGGTTCGTATATCTTCGGTGGTAGCTTGGTCGATCTAGCTCAAATTGGTGCTGCTGCTACTGCTGATGTGCAGAAGATTGGCGGCAAGAAGAAGAAATGAAACTAGATAATAAAACTCTCCAGATACTTAAGAACTTTTCTTTGATTAACAGCTCCATGCGTTTCAAAGAAGGTAACACGCTTACCGTAGTATCGAGTAATAAGAATATTTTGGCGAGAGCGAACATTGCCGAGGGTTTCCCTCGGCAGTTTGCAATTAGTGATTTGCCTAGACTGCTAGGGGTTCTATCATTATTCGATACGCCTGAAATCGAGTTCACAGATACTCATTTGATTATCTCTGCTAATAATCAAAAAGTTAATTTTACCTTTGCCGATCCACGCATGATCGTAACGACAGACGCAAATGGTATTAATATGCCAGATGCTGAAGTTGAGTTTACTCTTACGCCTGAGGACTTCTCGCGTATTATGAAAGCTCACGGTATTATGGGATTGCCTGATGTAGCAGTAACCGGTGAAGATGGTGAGATGTATATTGAAGCTACCAATGTGCGTAGCCCGACTACAGACAACTATAGAATTCATCTAGGCGCAATGCCAGATCCAACTCGTGAGTTTAAGATGGTATTCCGGCCAGAGTACTTAAAGCTAATGAATGCCACGTACAACGTGCGCATTTCTTCCAGGGGCATTGCTGAATTTAAGAGTGATGATATTACCTACTGGATTACTACAGAAACTACTTCAACGTTTAATTGATATGAAGAAAATAGATAATCTTGAAGAATTTTTTGCGGCATGCAAAGAAATCAAGATTATCTGTAGTAATGAAGATTCAGCACCCGTTGCTAAGTTTTTAATAAAGAACGGGTTTTTTATTCTTGCTGGTGAAAACTACGTAATGGCTTTAAAGAAAAAGACACCCCATGAAGACGTTCATTGAAATAGGTGCTTGTGATTTCAATAATCTTGACATATATTTAGATAAGGGAAGAGTAATATTTGTAGAACCCATTCCTGAATATAGAGAGTCACTCAAGAGAAAAATAGGCAACCATTCTAATGCTGTCTTTGAAGATAGTGCTATCTCTAGCTATGACGGTTTTCTTGACATGACATATATCTTACCAGATACAGCAGCTGACTGGTGGGTGAAAGGTATAAGTCATGCTTCTTTTTCTAGTAGTAACTTAATTAACAGAAACATACAGCAAGGCTTTAATATTGGCACCCCTGCGTCTATCACAGTCCCATGCTTAACTTTAAATTCATTTCTTTCCAAGCATCAAGTAGAAGAAATAGAACTTCTTCAGATAGATGTAGAAGGACATGAAATGGAAATTCTAGGCATTTACGACTGGAAAATTAAACCAAAGCAGCTTAAAATAGAGCACAAATTTAATGATGTAAATATTATGACAAAACTTCTTACAGAAAAGGGATATGCGGTTTACCCTGATGAAGAAGATATCTATGCAATTCTTGTTAAAAATTAATAATGAATATGAGTGAGACTTTAGATGCTATCAAGTGATGCAGAATTTCTATGGGTTGAAAAGTATAGGCCTCGTAATATTAACGATACTATTCTTCCAGAAGAGCTTAAAAATACTTTTAAGACGTTTGTATCGCAGAAGGAAGTACCTAATCTACTATTGACCGGCCGCGCAGGTACCGGCAAGACTACTATTGCTCGCGCTCTTCTAGAAGAGATAGGTTGCGACTATATTGTCATTAACGGTAGTATGAATGGTAATATTGATACTCTAAGAAACGAAATAGCACAATTTGCTTCGTCTATTTCGTTTACTGGTTCGCGCAAGTATGTTATTCTAGATGAAGCAGATTATCTCAATCCTCAGAGTACTCAACCGGCGTTGCGTAACTTTATGGAAGAGTATTCTAAGAATTGTGGCTTTATTCTTACATGCAACTTCCGCAACCGTATTATTGAGCCTATCCATTCACGATGCTCAATCGTCGAGTTCAAGATTCCTAAGGATGAGAAGCCTAAGCTTGCTATGCAGTTTTACAAGAGGCTTCTAAAGATTCTAGAAGACGAGAACGTTACTAGCGATAGTAAGACTCTTGCTGCATTTGTTGAACGATACTTTCCGGACTTCCGCCGTACTATTAACGAGCTACAGCGGTATAGTGCTACTGGTAAGATTGACTCTGGTATCCTATCTAACTTTCAAGAGAGTAAGTTTTTAAACTTAGTAGCCTTTATTAAGGATAAAAGCTTTACTAATGTAAGAAAGTGGGTAGGAGAGCACTCAGACATAGAAGATGCAGTATTGTTTAGGACCTTTTATGATACCGCATCAGAACACGTTAAATCAAGTTCTATCCCACAATTGGTACTTCTTATTGCAAAGTACCAGTACAACTCAGCATTCGTTGCTGATAAAGAAATTAACCTGGTTGCATTCCTTACTGAAGTCATGGTTGAAATAGAGTTCAAATGAACCCGTTTGATTTTGTCAATGCAATAAACTATACCAAGAAAGATCTAATGACTGGCTCAGAGAATGATGAGCTGGTCGAAAAAGAGTACGTGCCTTTTTTAGTTAATAAGTCTCTATCTTATTTCCCCGATACTATTCTCTACGCTAATGAGATTAACCGATACAATAATGTAGATAAGAAATTACAGTTTCATTATCTACTAAATAGTATCAGGCCTCAGAAGCGTTTTGCAAAGTGGGTGAAGAAGGTTGAGAGTGAAGATATTTCCGCTGTTTGTCAATATTATAAGTATAATGTTGACAAGGCGTCTCAAGTCTTATCGATACTTTCAGCTGAGCAGTTAGAGACTATAAAACAAGAACTAAAAAAGGTGAATGATGACCACTATAGACGATCTTATTGAAATAAGATTGGTAGAAGAAGATGATTTTTTAAAAGTAAGAGAAACGCTAACCCGTATTGGTGTAGCCTCCAGAAAAGATAAAAAGCTCTATCAATCCTGTCATATACTTCATAAGCAAGGCCGCTACTACATAGTTCATTTCAAAGAACTATTTCTTCTAGACGGTAAGCCCTCTAATTTCTCCGAAGATGATATAGCACGTCGCAATGCTATTATCAATCTCCTTGCAGAATGGGAACTCATTCACCTTATAGATCCCCGCGCAACTCAAGAACCAACAGCACCTCTATCTCAAATCAAAGTTTTATCATATAAAGAAAAGCATGAGTGGGAATTAGTGGCAAAATACAATATAGGCAGAAAAACAAAGTAGTTGACTTTTAATTCTGATGCATCTATAATGTATTTGTTGTTAGGAAATTGCAAACAGTACCTAGCACTGGAGTGCGGCGGAGTCTTATAAACTCTGGAGACTGGGCGGACGGCCTGGAACGGGAGGGATCGTAACCCTCAGGTACTACCAAATATCGGGGATATGATGTAATTGGTAGCCATGCGAGTCTTAGAAGCTCGTGTCGTAAGACGTGTCAGTTCGAGTCTGACTATCCCCACCAATTTTATGGAAGAGTGGCAGAGTGGTTGAATGCAACGGTCTTGAAAACCGTCAAAAGTGAAAGCCTTTCGTGAGAGTTCGAGTCTCTCCTGGGGCACCAAATTGAGAGATAATATGAAAATTAATCCAGTTATTAACTTTGATGTAAGCAACAAAGAACATCGCGAAGATTATTATACGTTTACTAGGACTAAGTGTCTTGGCAAGCTTAAGAATAAATATACGCTCGAAGGTTGCTTTGGTGATATCGTTAGTATGATGACTGAAAAGGTAGCTAATTTTTATATTCAGAAAGAGTTTGAGTAAGTTTGGAAGGTCAATCAGATTGGCGACTGAACCGCACTTGAAATGCGTCGAGCGTTAATAGCGCCTTGGGAGTTCGACTCTCCCACCTTCCGCCATTTTTTTTTTTTGGAAGAGATTTTTTTCCGCCAGTTCCGGTGTGGTGTTAACGGCAGCACGATGGTCTCCAAAACCACAGGTCGCGGTTCGAATCCGTGCACCGGACCCAGTTGACTTATATTTGATAAGCAGTATAATGAACATATAGCGGGATAGTGAAATGGCATCACACAGGTCTCATAAGCCTGAGTTCTTAGTTCGAATCTAGGTCCCGCAACCAGTATTCCCTGATAGCTCAGTCGGTAGAGCAACGGACTGTTAATCCGTGTGTCCCTGGTTCGAGCCCAGGTCGGGGAGCCAAGTTAATAGGAGACATTATGTCGGAAAAGGTAATTGTAAGCACATTCGAAGGCGCGCATAGTACTCGTACCGTATATGAAGATGGTACTATAGAATTTGTTACACACTATGATAAGCTTCTAAACGAAATTACTGAGCTAGGTGCACCAGTATTTTTGAATCCTCAGGATAGCATGCCTGAACAAGTTGCATCAGAGCCAGGAAGCGATAAGGTTGCAGAAGTAGTAGTTGAAAAGCCAAAGCTTCGTCGCGGTCGTAAGAAGAAAGAAGTTTAATATAGCCTCCATAGTTAAATGGTATAACACTTGATTTGTAATCATGGATTCTTGGTTCGATTCCGAGTGGGGGCACCAGTTT
>Ga0214923_10001721_pt1 | contig 30467 bp, 21 predicted proteins | sample LL1510_MetaG_FD_177993 | JGI IMG/M metagenome (GOLD analysis project Ga0214923, IMG submission 177993) | Freshwater microbial communities from Lake Lanier, Atlanta, Georgia, United States - LL-1510 | ecosystem: Environmental > Aquatic > Freshwater > Lake | place: USA: Georgia | collected...
ATGGAAATACACCGATTAAAAGGCCTGGCTGGGGCCTACGGAAAGGGTAGCCCAAGAAAGTTCCAAGACCTACGCGACCACCACTATGGAACATTCATTGCCCTCGGATTTGCAACCCTTCAGCAGCCCCGCCATGGACCTGCAGGCTTTGGACCCCTTAGGGGCGGCCTCCTGGGCCCTGCACCGCGATGGTCTCGATTTGGAATTACCGGCGGGCTGTCAACCAACGGAACCCCTCCTTATCTCTTGTTTGGGAAGGCAAGCCGAAGGTCTGCATGGTTTTAACCACCGACTTCGGTTGGGGGCTGGATCAAGCCTGAGGGTCGTCCAGGAAATTGCACCGCAAAACGGTCGCCTTGACCAAACGAATACCTTGCCCTTACCCCTGGCCTCGCTTTTGACCCTGCAGGTGGAATTGGGTGCCGGTGCTGAATTGGAATTGATCCGTTGGATTCGTTCCGAAACCTCCACCGGCATACTCTGCCAAACCGATGCCGTTCAAGCAGAGGGAAGCAAACTTCGTATTTATACCATCGCCCACGGTGGTGGACTTATTCGTAACAATATTCATGTTCAGCAAAAAGGTGACGATGCGTACACGGCGCTCTACGGACTGACCATGGCGACGGCAGGAGGACATGCCGACCAATACAGCCGCATCCAGCATGCTGCCCTGCGTGGCCAAAGCCACCAACACTACAAAGCCGTTGCCGCACCTTCATCGTCCACGGTCTTTAACGGGGTCCTACGGGTTGAACAGGATGCCCAGGAAACAAACGCCTTCCAAAAAAGCAGCAACCTCATGCTGGATCAGCCCGGTTCGGGCCTTCCCAGCGGCAAGGTCCATGCCAAGCCCGAATTGCAGATCCTGGCGGACAATGTCCGCTGTTCACACGGGGCCACCATGGGACGATTGCAGGAAGATGCTGTTTTCTATTTGCGCAGCCGAGGGGTGCCCCAAGACGAAGCTCGACGCATTCTCACCCTGGCCTTTGCCCTCGAAATCGTGGACCTGGTTCCAGACGAGAGTCTGCGCCAACAAATGCAAAACGCCTTGGAGGCCCTGCCCTCCTTTTGAAGCCATGCAAAGTTCCGATCCCCTGTTGATGGAACAACAAATACGGAAGGACTTTCCTTCTCTGGACCTGCAGGTGCATGGGCGCCCTTTGGTCTACCTGGACAATGCAGCCAGCACCTTCAAGCCCATGCCTGTTTTGGACGCTGAACGCTCCTTTTACCTTGAAAAATACGCGAATGTCCACCGCGGGGTTCACTACCTAAGCCAGGAAGCAACCCGTTGTTACGAGGAGGCCCGCGCCAAGGTGGCTTCCTTCTTGGGGGCTGCTAGTCCCGATAACATCGTTTTTACCAAAGGCTGCACGGAAGCCATCAACCTGGTTGCCCAATCCTGGGGACGACGTCTGGAACCCGGCGATGAGGTCTTGGTAACCGCCATGGAGCACCACGCCAACTTGGTGCCTTGGCAAATGATTTGCGCCCAACAAGGAGCCGTTCTTCGCATCGTACCGATCGATGAAAGGGGGCAAACGGATCTCGAAGCCTTGGAGTCCATGTTGAGTCCCCGCTCCAAAATGCTGGCTTTTTGTTCCATAAGCAATGTCCTGGGCACACACAATCCGGTTGAAACCATGATTCGCATGGCCAAAGCCGTTGGTTGCACCGTCCTGGTCGATGCCGCCCAAGCGGTGGCCCACGGCCCCATTCGCGTTGCGGAACTAGATGTTGATTTTTTGTGTTTTTCGGGCCACAAAATGTACGGCCCCACCGGTATCGGCATTCTTTACGGCCGTCGTGAAATCCTTCACAGCATGCCTCCCTGGCAAGGGGGCGGGGATATGATTCGGGAAGTGGATTATCAAATCACCAGCTATGCCGAACCACCTTTGCGATTTGAGGCAGGAACGCCCCCCATCGCCCAGGCGATTGGATTGGGTGCGGCCATCGATTACCTCCAATCATGGGGATGGGAAATCATTATGGACCGAGAAAAGGCTCTATACCAGCACCTTCAGGAGGTCTTGGATTCCATTCCGGACCTACGCAAAATTGGAGAAGCCACGGATCGCAGTTCAGCGCAGAGTTTTTTGTTAGGCCAGGCCCACCCCTACGATGTGGGCTTGCTGTTGGATAGCATGGGCATCGCGGTTCGAACCGGTCATCATTGTGCCCAACCCCTGATGAAACATTGGAACCTACCCGGCACGGTTCGGGCCTCGGTTTGCTTTTATAACACCCTTCAGGAATTGGATACCCTGGGACAATCCCTGCTCAAAACCCAACGCATGCTCGGCCATGGATAAAAACCAATCGGCAATTCTTCCAGAAATCCCCCCAACGCCAGCGATTTTGCAAGAGCAACTTGCGGCGGACTTTGCTTTGCTCGAGAACTGGGAGGATCGATACCAGTACCTCCTGGAATTGGCCAAAGAATGCCCACCGCTGGATGAAGCCTTCAAAAACGACGCCTTGCTGATCAAAGGTTGTCAATCCAAGGTTTGGTTACGGGCTACCTCCTTGCCCGATGGTCGCCTGGAATTTGCGGCCGATTCGGATGCCTTGCTGGTCAAAGGCATCATGACCCTCCTGCTCAAGGTATTTCAGCACCAAAAACCCAGCGATATCCTGGAGACCACCTTTGATCTTCATCAAAAAACAGGCCTCCAGCACCACCTCTCCCCCAACCGGGCCAACGGATTGGCCGGAATGCTGGACCGCATACGGCAATTGGCTTTGTTGTACCGGCCTGTCGAAGGATCGGCGGGGCAGCAAAACCCCGTTTCCACGCCCGCGTTGGCGTCCACCCCCCCAACCGGTCAGGAACCGACCTTTGTTGAAACGCAGGATGCCGTTCTTAACATTATTCGCACCATTTACGACCCCGAAATTCCGGTCAATATCTACGATCTTGGGTTGATCTATAACATTGAGGTCCGGAACGGTGGCGCTGTCAAGGTGACCATGACCCTCACCTCCCCTTCATGCCCGGTGGCCGGCACCCTGCCCGGTGAAGTGGCTGACAAAATTCGCGGTGTCCACGGCGTGAGCGAAGTGGATGTTGAATTGACCTTTGACCCACCGTGGTCCCAGGACTTAATGAGCGAAGAAGCCAAGCTGGAATTAGGATTCCTGTAAGGGTCCCCAAACCTTGGTTCTTGGAAGGTGGATCGCAAACGCAGTCCCTTCCTGTGCTTCCCTTCCTATTCCTGGCGACGAGCCAGGTACAGGGCATAATCGGCCAAAAAAGCCGCGCCAGGCGATGAGCCAAAAGGCAAGGAGGCCAGCAAGCCCATGGCCTCATCCAGGAGTTGGCGCTGATAGGCAAGGGCTCCTTCCTCCAATCCCAATTCATTGTAACATTGGATGACCTGTTGGACTTCGGCGTCGAGGTTGGGGCCCTCTTCCCCGCTTTGGCCCAGCAAAGCAATGCGTTCAAAGGACTGAGCCAGGGTGGCGCGCTGGTTGTTTTGGGCTCGGCTTTCGGCCATGACCCTCAAAAAACTATGTTTGCAGGCCTTGATATCCCCGGCCACTTGCTTACCAAAGCGCTCCGGGTCACCGTAAACATCCAACCAATCATCCTGAACCTGAAAGGCCAAGCCCACCAGGTACCCCACCCGAAACAAGGCGCTGGCATGGGCAGGCTCGGCACCTCCGACCAGAGCCCCTATTTTGAGGGAAGACCCCAAAAGCACGGCCGTTTTGAGGCCAATCATTTCGCGGTACGCCTCCATTCCAACCGAAGAACGTTTTTGGAAATCCATATCCATTTGTTGACCCTGGCAAACCTGCAAAGCCACCCGGTTAAATTCAGCAAGAATTTCCGGGAGGACGCGCAGAGGAGCCTTGGCTAGTTGGGTATACGCCTCGATCAACAAGGCATCCCCCGAAAGGATGGCCGCATCGAGGCCGTAGCGCTCGTGCACCGTGGGCTGACCCCTGCGCAGCGGTGAACGGTCCATCACATCATCGTGCAGAAGGGTGAAGTTGTGAAAAATTTCAACGGCCAGCGCCTGGGGCAAGGCCAAATAAGGATCCGACCCGGCCATACCGCAGGCCGTCAAGCAAAGCACCGGGCGAAGTCGTTTGCCACCCAATCCCAAAAAATATTCCATGGGACGGTACAGGCCCTCGGGCCGGGCCTGGTCCCATCCCAACGAACGAAGGCCTTTTTCAACGGCCTTTTGGTAGAGGCCCGCCGTTAGGGCCCAGGGTGGATTATGAGAAGAATTTTGCTCCATAACAAATTAAAGCGAGGAATAAAAATACAAGGGGGCACGCAAGCACATGCTTGGAATTAACGCGTTTTAGCCTCCGGAGCCGGTTCCAGTTCCAAACGCCTCAAACGCAGATCCAGTTTGGTAATCCGGACGGTCATACGCTGCCCAGGCCCAATGCGTCGATTCCTCGAACCGCCTACCAAGGCCAATTCTTCTTCCACAAAGGTGTATCGATCGTCATCCAAAGAGGCCATGGGGACCAAACCATCGCAACGATTGTAATCCAGTGTTACCCATGCGCCTTGATCCCCCACCGATGTCACAGAGCCCTCCCAGACCTGGTCCCGCTTGCCACTGAGCATTTGCAATTGCTTGAAACGAACCGCTGCTCGCTCTGCCATGGCGGCATTGCGTTCTTTTTCGCTATCGTAGCGGCAAAGTCTTTCCAAATCCGGTTCAGGATAGGAACAACCAGCCCCGGAACCGTCCAAATGAGCCAAGAGGCGATGCACCAACAAATCGGGGTAGCGCCTGATGGGGGATGTAAAGTGGGTATAATGCGAAAAAGCAAGTCCGTAATGGCCCACATTTCGCGTTGTATAGACGGCCTTGGCCATGGAGCGAATGGCCAATTGCTGCAAAATAGCCGACTCCGGTTTGCCTTCGGATTCCTGAATCAAGCGGTTGAGGGATGCGGCGACCTGGCTCTTGCTACGGATCGACAAGGCATAACCAAAAAGGTCGGCCCAAGCTGCCAAACGGGCCAGTCTTTCGGGATCCGGATAATCATGGATTCGATAGACCGAAGCAGGGATTCGACCTTGTTGGACCGCGTCTCCCAATTTGCGCGCGACAGCCTGGTTTGCCAGAAGCATCCACTCCTCAATCAAGCCATGGGTCGCGATTTTTTCTTTGATGGCGGCAGCCAATGGGAAACCCTGTTCGTCCAACGTGAAGCGAATTTCTTCGGTTTCGAAGCCAATGGCTCCGCCCTCGAATCGGCGTTTTCGCAAGGCCTCCGCAATGGTGTTCAGCGCTTGCAACTCGTTGTGCATTTCTCCCTGTTTTTGGTCCAAAATCGTCTGCGCTTCTTGGTAGGTAAAACGACGCTGAGAGCGAATGCAGGTGCGGCCAACCCAGGTGTCCTGAATTTGACCGTCCCTATGAATTTGAAAGACCACCGAATAACATAATTTATCTTCGTTGGGTCTCAACGAACAAACCAGGTTGGAGAGGTGCTCTGGTAACATGGGCAATACCTGATGCACCATGTAGACGGAGGTCGCCCTGGAAGATGCATCCCGGTCAATGGAAGTTTTGTTACGAACGTAATAGGAAACATCGGCGATGTGAACCCCTACCTCCCAAAGGTCTGGACCCAAGGACACCACCGACAAGGCATCATCAAAGTCCTTGGCATCTTCGGGGTCGATGGTCAAGGTCGGTACGCCTCGAAAATCCTTGCGGCCTTCCAAATCCTTGGACCGTATTTGGGAGTCAATCTGAGTGGCTTCATCCATCGTATCCGTCCCAAAATGCAAGTCAAAGCCAAATTCTACGCCAATCGAAGCCATTTCGGTTCCATGTTCACCCGGTTGGCCCAACCACTCCTGCCATTGCAGGCGGGGGGCGGTTCGGTTATCCGGCCAATCAATCCAAGTGGCAACGGCTTTGAGGCCCTCCTCCTTTTCCTGTTCCTTGGGAATGATCAACTCGAACCAAAGTCGGTTGCCTTTGAGATCGGGGTCCAAATACCAACCCGTGCCTTTGCGGCGAACAACCCCTACAAAGGTTTTGCGGGAACGCTCAACCACCTCAACCACGGCAGCCTTGCCCCGACCCTGGGGTGAACCACCCCCGCCTTTGGTTCGACGCCTTCGGTCGTTGCTCCAGCTAGGAAGTAACACAATACGTACGGTATCCCCGTGCAAGGCCCGGTTTTGGTGCTCGGCAGGTACCGGCCAATCGTCATCCCCTTCCAGGGAACGGGCAAAAGCCAGCCCACCATGGGTAAACTCAATTCGAGCCAAGAGTCCATCCACCTTCGCAGTGGTGGTTGTTTTGGGAGCCCGGAGTTGGTAGGTAAGGTTGGGACCTTTGACTAGGACTTTTTGTGAACACAATTTATCCAGGGCCTGTCCGAGCAAGGTCAAATCAAGGGGGTCCTTCATCCCCAGGGCTTCAGCCACCGAGGTTTCGGGAATGGGTTGTGCCCCGTTTTGTCTCCTGAACCACCCCAAAACCTGGTCGGCCGTCTGGTTGACTTGTTGACGAAGAGAGAGGCGCTTAGAGGACTTGGACACGAGGTAGGGATTGAATCAGGCGTTGGGTATACGATGCTTGGGGGTGACGAAGAACCGGGCCGGTAGGTCCGTATTCACAGACCGAACCCTGATGCAAAACCATCAATCGATGGCAAAGATGGGCCGCCACCGACAAATCGTGGGTAATAAATATCATGGAAAATCCGAGTTCCGCCTGTAGAGAACGAAGGAGTTCCAAGATATCAGCTTGAACCGTCCCATCCAAGGCGGCGACCGATTCGTCGCAAATTAAGACAGAAGGCTGCATGCAAAGTGCACGTGCCAAAACCAACCGCTGCCGCTGCCCACCCGAAAAAGCAGAGGGTCTGCGGCGTAGCGCCTGGTCCGGATCCAGTTTTACTTTTTGGAGCCAATCCCTGGCCATGCCAAGGCATTCGTCGGATGGGAGATCGGGATAGCGTTGCTGCAACGCCATGCACAACATTTTTTGGATGGAATGGGCCGGATTTAGGCTGCTGTAGGGGTCCTGAAAAACCATTTGTATCCCCAATCGAACCAAGGGATCCTGGGTGTACCGGCCTCCGACCCAGAGTTGTTTGGCGGAATAGGTGAGTTCACCGCCTGTAGGCTGTAACAAGCCCGCGATGATCTTGGCCAAACTGCTTTTGCCGGATCCAGAACCCCCAACCACACCCAGCGTCTCACCGGCCTCCAATTGAAAGGAGACCTGATTTACCGCTTTCAATCCGGAGGAGGTCGTCCAGGAAAGGTCTTTGGCGACCAAAACGGGGGCTGAGCGAGGCGAACCAGGCTTCGGAGATTCCGGAATTCCGTGTGGTTTGGCCCGCAACAAGGCCGAAAAACGAGGGTAATCCGAGGAATTCCAAACCTGTGGGCAGGGTCCTTGCTCCACCAAGCGCCCACGGTGCATCAGCGCCGCACGATCCACCAAACCACTCATCAAGGGCAGATCGTGGCTGATGAACCACAGGCTGATGGAACGTTTCTGTTGCAATTCCCGTAACAACAAAACCAAACCTGCCTGCACCTCCACATCAAGCGCCGTTGTAGGCTCGTCAGCAATCAACAAAGAAGGATTTCCAGCCAACGCCATGGCTATCATCCAACGTTGCCGTTGACCGCCGCTTAACTGATGGGGATACGCACTCAACATCCTCGATACATCGTGCAACTGAACTTCGGCCAGCGCATCAACCATGGCTTTTTGGCGGGCTGCACGGGTCATCGTAGGGTAATACAATCGATAACATTCTTCTAATTGTTCCCCGCAACGCATGACCGGGTTCAGCGCCGTCAAAGGTTCCTGAAAAATCATGGCCATCGACCAACCGCGTAAGCGACGAATGGTTGCTTCGGAACAAGTCAAAAGGTTCACCGGTTCGGACGGGTTCCTGCCTTGGGTAGGAGGCCACCAAAGAAATCGGTCGGCCCGAATGCGCCAATGCCTTCGGTCCAGCAAGCCCATGACGGCCAAGGCCGTTAGGGACTTTCCGGATCCGGATTCACCCGCCAGGCCCAAGGCATCTCCCCTGTACAAATCCAAATCGATGCCAGTTACCAAGTCCGGACCGTTTTGGGTTCCCAAAGACAAGCCCTTGATTTGGAGGAGCAAGTCTTGAGGACGGTTCGTGGACGGGTTCACTAGGAGTCCTGCTTTATCAACCAATACGACCGGCGCTGCGATCCAATACGCAGAACCACCGCTATGTCCCTATCACCCACCGGCTCCAAATCAGCCAAGTAGGTGTATCCGCGGATTGGGTCCAAAAACTGTCCTCCGACCCAACCCCTCCGACCCGGCCGCAAATCGCGAAGCAAGCGTTGTCCCAGTAGCTTTTGGCCATGGCCCTCGGTTCCCTCCGGACAAAAATCACAAAGGCTGGAAAGCTCGTAAGGCGAACCAGGGGGAAACGCACCAACAAATGCTGACAAAACCCCGGTACGATCCTTAACAAATTTCAAATCCAACAAAGGACGATTGTCGCGGCTGTCTTTCAAACGGTACAATCCTTGGGGTGCCTCTTGAACAAAGCCCGGCCAACGAGTTTCTCGGGCTGAGCGCTGAGGTGCACTCGTCGGGCGCTGTGGTTCGGTGCAAGACGCCATCCAGCAACACAAAAGCAAAGCCAGGACTTTGGATAGACGGGCGGCCTCCATCACCCTCCGAAACAAAGCTGTTGTAAGCAAGGCATCCCCCAAAGCACGATGACGCCCCGTTGTTGGGATTCCCAAATTTCGGCAGAGTTTTCCGAGGGAATACGATGGCTGATCTGGCAAAAAATGCCGAGCCAATGCTTGGGTGCAGAGGAGCTTGCGTTCGTAGGTTTTGCCTGCAAGGCCCATTTCATAACACAAGTAACGGTAATCGAAGGTGACCGGATGACCCACCAGCCAAGCGCCCTCCGAAAATTCCTCGATTTCAGAGGCCCGATCCGCAAAACGGGGAGCTTCGCGCACCATGGGAGGTCGTATTCCGGTTAAATCCGCCACAAAAGGTGGTATTTCACGTTCCGGGTTGAACAAAGAATCCCATGTGCGCTGGGAACCGTCGGCCTCGATGCGAACCATGCCCAGTTCCATCATGCGCTCCGGTGGAAAGTTCCCGCCGGTGGCCTCCACATCGAGGACCACAAAAACCGGATTCTTGCCGAGCAAGTCCGGTAAATCATCGGGAGGCAACGTTGCCAGGGGACGGGCAACGCGGGGGCGGAATGCGGCCAAAAGAAAATCAGAAGGGCATGTCGTCCCCGCCCTGCACCGAATAATCCGGCTCAGAAGGCAACGAACGAACCGGGGCTCCACCACCCATGCTCATCGGGGATGATTGAGGCGGAGGCATGCCGGGACCTCCAACGCCAGCAGCAGCGACTTTCCAGGCGCGGATATCCGTGTACCAGCGGCCGTTGTATTCCCTGCTTTCGACCTCGATGGAGGCCGTGATTTCGGAACCTGTTTGCAGGGGGAATTGATCGATTTTGTCGCCCCACAGACTCATACAGACTTTGCGGGGGTATTGACCCTTGGTCTCAAGGATAAACTCCTGTTTGCGCCAGCTGTTTCCACTCCGGCCGGTGCCCGTGACTTCAGGCAACATTTGAACGATTTGTCCTGTTATTTCCATAACATTTTTGATTAAAGGCCATCGAATTCTTTCCCAAGGCCCCAAAAGGCTTGCACTACGGATTCAACGGACAACCACAAAAATACGGGGCAAGCGGTCCTACCCGCATCGAGGGATGGGCCGTTTATCCACATTCGGCCCAAGCCTATTGTACTTTTGCCCAACATGGCGATTCAATTCACCTCTTGGGGTGCTGCAAGGCAAGTGACCGGGAGCATGCACCTTCTTCGCTTTTCCGATGGTTTTACCCTTCTGGTGGATTGCGGCCTGGTGATGGGGGGGCGTTCCCAGGATCTCCCCTTTGGATTTGACCCTTCATCCATCGACTTGGTCATCCTCACCCATGCGCACATGGACCATTGCGGACGACTCCCGGAATTGGTCCGCGAGGGCTACAAAGGCGAGATTCTTTGCACCGAACCAACCCTTGAACTCAGCGCCCTCCTCCTGAGGGATAGTGCCCATCTGCAGGCCAAACGAATGGCCAGTGACCAACACGGTCGGGGAAAAGGCCGCAAAAAAGGCGAGCAAGCCTTCAAAAAACTGGCCTATCGCCTGGAGCAGGACGCCGAGCACTGCCTACGCAGTTTTCACACGCTGCGCATCAACAAAACCTATCGGATTCGGGAGAACCTGCAGCTCCGCTTTATCCCATGCTCCCATCTGCTCGGTGCCGTATCGGTGTACCTGGAAATCGAAGAGAACGGCCGCACAACCCGGTTTGGCTTTAGCGGAGATTTGGGCCGGTTTGGTTACCCCGGGCTGCCGGATCCTGCCCCCTTCCCGGAGGTTGACTACCTGATCTGCGAAAGCACTTACGGCGGAATACAGCACCAAGAAACCCGACCGGCGGCCGATGTGGTTCTGGATATGATACGCCATGCCCTGGAACAGGAAGGCGGAAAACTCATTGTGCCCGCTTTTTCCGTGGGCCGCACCCAGGCATTTTTGATGATTTTGCATCAGCTTTTTGAGAAAGGCCTTTTGCCCGAGGAGGTTCCTGTTTTTGTGGACTCCCCCATGGCCATCCTGAGCACCGAAGTCTATCGAAACATGGAGGATTGGCTAAGCCAAGAAGCCCGCAATATGATCAAAATGTACGGGGATGTGTTTTCGTTTGATCGCCTGCGCTTTGTGCAGAGCATGGGGCAGAGCCGCAAAATTGCTGCGGATTACCGGCCCTCTATTTTGGTTTCGGCTTCGGGCATGCTGGATGGCGGGCGGATTCATACCCACCTCAAAGAACAACTTCAAAATCCCAAGGCCTGTATTCTTTTTATTGGATACCTCGCCGAGGGCAGTCTCGGCAGGCAATTGGCGGACGGAGCCAGCCATGTAACCGTGGACGGGAGAAACGTAATGGTCCGGGCCAAATTGTGTTATACCGATATCTTCAGCGGGCATGCCGACCACAGCGGGTTGATAAAATTTGCCACCAAAACATCAAATCAAGTTTTAAAACAGATTTTTTTGGTCCACGGTGAACCGGACCGCATGGAGGACCTGGCCCAAGACCTCCGCACCAAAGGCTACCGGGTTGAACTACCCCTTAGAGGCCAAGCCTTTGAACTAAATTAATTGACCGGGCTCCTTTAGAAGACAAGGATAACAAATGAAACAACCATTCGTTCGCGCTATGTTTTGGGGGTGGCTGTTCCTAGGAGGGGCTTTGGCATCCTGCCAAAGGAATGTGAAGGACCCGGAAACGGAATTAAAGGCCCTTCCTGTTTTGGGCCCAATGAAATTGATTCCAAACAACGCGGGGGGGCTGGATACTTTGTTCATGTCCATGCCCGAACTGGAATTGGAGGATCAAACAGGACAGCCTTTTCACAGCGACAGCCTGCGCGGTCAAATTCGAATCGTCGATTTCTTCTTTGCATCCTGCCCTGGTATTTGTATTGACATGGGTGGCAATATGGCCCGTATTTATGCGAACCAACAGGCCCGTCAAAACAGCCTACGGGGAAGGAAGCCAGGACCCGGTCTTCGTATCTTATCCTACACCATTGACCCTACCAGGGATACGCAGGCCGTCCTTGCAGCCTACGCAAAACGCCACGGAGTCCCTGAAGGGAACAGAGATTGGCTTTTTTTGAGGGGGGACGAAGCCTCTATTCATCGTTTGGCTGAACAATATTACCTACTGAGCGCCGGTGTGGATTCCACCGCACCGGGAGGATTTTTGCATTCGGGACAATTTCTTTTAATCGACCCTATGGGCCGTCTAAGGGGCTTGTACGATGGGACATCCGAAGCCGAGTGCAAGAACCTGGAACGAGACCTGAATGCTTTGCGGCTCGAATGGTCCGAGAACTAGGCCATCAGCCAGCCGTTAACCCGGGTTAGCCCCTGGCGTTGTAGGCTTGAAGGCCGGTTGCGAGGCAATCCATGGCGCGCACCAGGCTTTCCCTATCCAACACATAGGCCAATCGGACTTCTTGCTTGCCCAAACCAGGCGTAGCATAAAAACCCGTGGCCGGAGCCATCATGACGGTCGCGCCTTCGTGACGGTGATGTTCCAGCATCCATTGACAAAAGGCATCGCTATCGTCAATGGGCAAACGGGCTACCGCATAAAAGGCCCCTCCAGGCAGAGGGCATTGAACCCCTGGCAGGGCGTTCAAGGCCTGCACCATGGTGTTACGGCGGGCAACGTATTCGGAACGAACCCCGTCAAAATAATCTCGACCGGTATGCAGCAAGGCCGAAAGAGCCCCGGCCTGATCCAAGGTGGGCGGACTGAGCCGGGCCTGCGCATATTTGAGAACGGTTCCCATGAGATCCCGATTGCGCGTAATCAAGGCGCCGATGCGGGCCCCGCAGGCCGAGTACATTTTGGAGGTGCTTTCGACCACCACGGCATGCTCCTCCATCCCCTCCAGGCTTAGAATTGAATCGTGTTCCAGGCCATCGTAAACAAATTCCCTGTAAACCTCGTCGGCTATCAAATACAAATCATGGTCTTTGGCCAAGGCAGCCAATCCAGCCAGTTCCTGACGCGTGTACAAGGTGCCTGTCGGATTGTTTGGGTTGCAGATCATGATGGCCCGGGTTTTGGGGCCCACCGCTCCCGCCAAGTCTTCGACGGCCGGCAATGCAAAGTTTTCTTCGATCAGGGTGGTAAAAGGCCGCAACACGACCCCGCCCATGGCTGCGAATCCATTGTAATTGGCATAAAATGGTTCGGGTATCAGGATTTCATCCCCCGGGTCAAAGCAGGCCATCATGGCCATCACCAAGGCCTCGGAACCGCCGGTGCTGATGAGAACATCGTCCGCACTTAGACCGTATCCCTTTTGGTTCAATTGCCGGGCATACGCCTCGCGATACGAAGCCAAACCTGCCGAGTGAGAGTACGATAGAACCTTTTCGCGATAGCCTGCGATTCCGTCCCAAAAAGCAGGGGCCGTCGCAATATCTGGCTGGCCAATGTTCAAGTGATAGACCACCGTCCCACTGCTTTTGGCAGCATCGGCAAACGGCACGAGCCGGCGAATCGGAGATGCAGGCATTCGTTGCCCGCGTTCTGAAATTTTTGGCATAAAAAAAACCCGTGCAAAGGTACACGGGTTTTGAAGGTGATAACAAAAAATTGGCCGAAAAGGGGCCTGATGTCTTAGGGCTTGGTCACCGGGCTAACGGCGGGCTTGGTTTCAGGAACACCGGGCTCCACTTTCTCGACAAGACCGGAAATGGTCAGGACCTTGGTGGCTTCCGATGCATTGGAGGTCACGGTCACCTGCTTGGTGAACTGACCAGGGCGACCTTGGGAATTGTAAACCGCTTTGATTTTGCCGGTTTTGCCGGGGGCGATGGGCTCGCGGGTCCAATCCGGCGTTGTGCAACCGCAAGAAGCAGCGACATTGGAAATGATGAGGGCGCCTTTGCCGGTGTTGACAAATTCAAATTCGTGGGTAGCCTGTACACCTTCTTTGATCTTGCCAAAATCGTGGTTTTCGGATTTGAACTTAATGACAGGCTTGTCTTTGCTTTCGGTTTGGGCCAAAGCGGGAACGGCCAAAGCCAACGTTAAAAGAACGGAAAAGAGGGTTTTCATAAGTGAGACGTTTGATTAAAGGTCAAAAATAAAGATACATACCCTTAATCAACGCAAAGTCTGCCTAAAATTGTCCTGATTTATCTTTGCATCGATTTGAATACGTCGTCCTTGCCGGGCGATCCCCCCACCCATGAGCCACCAGGACCTTGCACCCACCTCCCCATCCTCCACAGCCCTCAACCAGGAGGAGCTAATTGGGGAAATTTTGGCCGATTACCGCTTGGGGTGGCTGAGCCGCCATGCCAGCCTTTTGGGCCGCAAAGAAGTCCTGACCGGCAAAGCCAAATTCGGAATTTTTGGCGATGGCAAAGAACTCCCTCAGCTGGCCATGGCCAAAGCCTTCAAAGCGGGGGACATCCGATCAGGCTATTACAGAGACCAAACGTTTATGTTGGCGACGGGGATGACCACCTTGGACGCCTTCTTTGCCCAATTGTATGCGCATCCCAGCATCGAGCACGAACCGGCCTCCGGGGGACGCTCCATGAACGGGCATTTTGCAACGCGCTGGCTTAATTCAGCGGGTGAATTTGTCGACCTTACACGGGCTCCCCAATCCACGTCGGATATTTCTCCGACCGGGGGTCAAATGGGACGGGGCCTGGGCATTGCGTATGCCTCCAAATGGTACCGTCAACACCAAGAACTGTCCAAGAACTCCCCATTCAGCGTAAACGGCAATGAAATTTCTTTTGTAACCATCGGAAATGCATCGACCAGCGAGGGCCATTTTTGGGAAACCATTAACGCGGCCGGAGTTTTGCAGGTTCCGCTTTTTGTTTCCATTTGGGACGATGCCTACGGAATTTCGGTCCCCGCATCGTACCAAACCACCAAAGAAAACATTGGATCCCTGCTTCAAGGATTTCGAACAGGGCCGGACGGCAAAGGCTATCGCTTTTATACCTGCCCAGGTTGGGATTACCCAAGGCTCTGTGCTCTTTATTTGAAGGCAGCCGATGCTTGCCGCGAGGATCATATGCCGGTGTTGTTCCATGTTACGGAATTGACACAGCCCCAGGGCCACAGCACCTCCGGATCCCACGAGCGCTACAAGAGCGCCGAGCGTCTTCAGTGGGAAAAAGACAACGATGGCCTCATCCGTATGCGTTCTTGGTTGTTGGAACAACCCTGGGCCGATGAGGCAACCCTGGATCAAATCGAGGCGGAGGCAGCTGCCGAAGCCAAAGAGGCCCAAACCAGGGCTTACAAGGCCTTTCGTCAAAGCTTTGCTCCATGGTACGACGAGGTGAACCAAGGGCTTCATTCTTTGGTTTCGGCTCTTGGTCAACAGGTCCCAACGGCCCTCTCCTCATTGCAAACGATTATTAATTCCCTTCAAGCCGAACGCGAACCCTTGCGACGTGACTTGATGCAAGCCCTGCGACGTAGCTTATGGGTTACGCACCAAAACAACCTCCATCACCACCAGGACCCAGGCATTCGGGAGGCCACCAAAGGCTTGCTGAATTTGCGCAGTCGCATGGACAGCATGCACCATGTGTTTTACAACAGGGGCCTGCACAGTCTTTCATCTACTTCGGTGAACAACCAGGTTCCGGTCTCCCCTGTTTATTCTGAAAGTTCACCCGAACTTAATGGTTTCGAAGTTTTGAACCAATGCTTTGATTATTGGTTGGCCAAGGAGCCAACGTTTTTTGCCCTCGGCGAAGATGTTGGAAAAATTGGCGATGTCAACCAAGGTTTTGCAGGTCTTCAGGAAAAATACGGAGAAAGTCGAGTGACCGATACCGGCATCCGTGAAATGAGCATAGTTGGACAGGGATTGGGGGCTGCAATGCGAGGCCTACGCCCACTGGTCGAAATTCAATACTTGGATTACTTGCTCTTTGCCCTTCAGATTCTGAGCGATGATGCCGCAACCCTGCAATATCGCAGCGCCGGCGGACAGAAAGCCCCCCTCCTGGTTCGAACCCGTGGTCACCGCCTGGAAGGCATTTGGCATTCCGGATCACCTATGGGCATGATCCTGCATTCGCTTCGCGGCATGCTGGTTTTGGTGCCTAGGAACATGGTTCAAGCGGCCGGATTTTACAATACCCTCATGCATTGCGATGAACCGGCCCTGGTGGTGGAATGCTTGAACGGTTACCGGCTCAAAGAAAAATTACCCGATAACCTCCACGAGTTTCGGGCAATCCCCGGCCACCCCGAAGTCCTACGGGAAGGGTCGGACCTTACGTTGGTCACCTATGGTTCTTGCTGCCGAATTGCGATGGAAGCAGCAGATTTACTTCAGAACATGGGTGTTTCGGTCGAAGTGATGGATGCACAAAGCTTGCTACCCTTTGACGTGAACGGGCTATGCGCTCAATCGCTGCGCAAAACATCCCGACTCCTGATTCTGGACGAAGATGTTCCGGGCGGGGCTTCGTCATATTTGTTACAACAAATTCTGGAAGTCCAAAACGGCTTTCCCTTGCTAGACTGGGCTCCGGTCACCTTAACAGCCAAAGCCCATCGACCGGCCTACGGATCAGACGGAGATTATTTTAGCAAACCTTCGGTGGATGATGTGGTCGAAGCAGTTTGGGGCCTGATGTCCAGGGCAGAACCCGGTTACTACCCACCCCTACCCTCGGCCTAAGCAACCTACCCTTCGATAGCTGCGCTTAATCCTTGATCGCAGAGAGCAACCTGCACGGGTAACAATTCAGCATACGTTCCCTGCTTGACGATACATCGCCCTTTGAGATGAACAATCCAAGCACATTGCTCGGCTTGTTCCGCCTGGTGTTCGCAATAGCGCATCAAACAGTGAATAACATGATCAAAGGTGTTGATATCGTCGTTGTAGAGGATTAGCTTTTCGCCTTCATCCTCTTGCTCAAGCAATCCCGTCTGGGTTTGCTCTTTTTGGCGGGTAAACGGCAATGAAATCATCGTCAATTATTCACGGCGCTTTTGACCAACAACAGAGTCGTCCAGCGATTCATTTCGGCCTGTGCGAAAGGCTCCAAACCCAAGGCCGAGGCCCGTTCCAAGAGTACCTCTGCATCTTCGGCATAAAAGCCACTAAGCCATAACTGACCACCTTCGTTCAAGACTTGAACGTAGATGGGCATATCCTCCAACAAAATGTTACGATTAATATTAGCCAAAACCAAATCAACCTTGGCTTCCCGCGAAGCGGCCAAAGTTTGGGCGTCACCTTGCTCCCAAAGGCCTTCAACCCCGTTGCGTTTTGCGTTTTCGGCGGCATTAGCGGCCGAGCCTTCCTCGATATCCATCCCCCATACCCGTTGGGCACCCAAACGATGCGCCAATATTCCCAAGATCCCGGTCCCACAACCCATATCCAAGACCCGTAGTCCAGCCGGTGAACCAAGCGATTTGTTTGGTCCTTCCCAAAGACGAGTCACAACCGGTCCTCCAAAATCTTTTTCGAGCTGAGGGGCTCCCAACAGCCACCAACACAACATCATCGTTGTGGGATGATGCCCAGTTCCAAAGGACATACGAGGCATAATAACCAATTCCTGTTCCACATCCCTCAAAGGCTCATGAAAAGGGGCGCGGATTCCAAAATGCCTTCCTAGCCTTACGGGTTCAAAACGAGATTCCCATTCTTTGTTCCAATTAATGTCCGCGAGGACTTGTGGTTCTTCGAAGCCCTGAATCCAACCCGGGAATTGATCCATGAGCCATTCGTTGCACCCCGCACGAATCTGACCCTGACGGCCATAAGCTTCTAGTATCCAAGGTTGTTCAGCCGTTATTCCCTCCTCCGTCGTTGGACCCACCGTTTGAAAGGAATCGTAACCCCATGCGGCCATTTCAGAGGCCAAGACCTCTGCTTGCTCTTCGGAGCCAACCTCGATTCGCCAAACCAACGTCGGTTGCATGGTCAACGAACAGATAACACAATATCAGCAAAGGCCCGAATCTGCAACGATGCGCCACCAACCAAGGCCCCGTCCACATGTTCACCGGACAGTAAATCCCCTGCGTTGGATGCGTTGACCGAACCGCCGTATAAAATGCGGACCTGCTCAGCTGCATTGGATCCTCGATTTTGCAATAGCCAATGCCGAATCAAGGCATGGACCTCGTTGGCCTGCTCCGGCGATGCGGTCAAACCGGTACCGATAGCCCATACGGGCTCATAGGCCAGGACCAATTCCGAAACCCCTAGGCTCAGACCCTCCAACATGAGGCCTTCCTGAAGTTGGTTCTGTATGACGGATGCATAGTTCCCGCTTTGGCGTTGTTCAAGAGATTCCCCAACACAATAAACAGCCATCAGGCCCTGTTCCTGCAAACGAAGAATTTTCTGTCCGGCTTGCAGGGAGGTTTCACCATGGTATTGTCGGCGTTCGCTGTGTCCAACCAACGCAAAATCACAACCGGAGGCCGCCAACATCGCTGCCGAAACTTCGCCTGTATAAGCTCCATGCGGGTGGACGGAACAATCCTGAGCACCCAGCAAGGCTTTGCCTTTCGTTTCGGTGGCCAGGAGAGCCAAGTGAGTCATCGGTACTGCAAGGCCCCATTCCACCGGGCGATGCAGGCCGTCCATGACGGTTGGCACCAATTGACGGGCCAAAAGTCGACCCTCTTCCGGAAGGGTGTTCATCTTCCAATTACCCAAAATTAGGGGGGGTCTTTGGTTCATCATAGCCATTGATTCGTTAAAGCGTCGAAGCAGATTTTTCCCAAGTTCGCTGATAAGCACTTTGTTCAAAAACTTCCTTCAACTTTTGTCTTTCGGAAGCATCCAAAGCAATCGATCGGCGTTGCATGACCCGTTCGGCCGTTTCACAAAATTTATCAAATCGAAATGTTTCCATGCCATGGATACCACCCCAACCAAAACAGGGCACGAATTGCCGAACAAAACCACCGCCAAAAACATTGGCACCCACCCCAATCACCGTTCCCGTATTGAACATGGTGTTAATGCCGCATTTGGCATGATCCGCCATCACAAGACCGCAAAAGGTCAATCCGGTATTTCGAAATCGTGAGGTTGCTAAATCCCATAGCTTGACCGGTTCGTAATTGTTTTTGAGATTGGAATTGTTGGTGTCTGCACCCCAATTGCACCAACGGCCTATCACGGAATTGCCCATGAAGCCATCGTGCCCTTTGTTGGAATAGGAATGCAAAACCGAATTGCTTACCTCGCCTCCTACTTTGCAAAAAGGGCCCACCGTGGTATCGCCGTAAATTTTAGCTCCCATTTTGAGGGTGGCATGTTCACCTAAAGCCATCGGTCCCTTAACAAGGGTTCCCGGCATGATTTCGGCGTGGGCACCCACCCAAATGGGTCCATCGGAGGCGTCCAATACCGCGGCCGAAACCTTGGCGGTTGGATGCACCCAAACCTGCTCCGGGTGATACACCACGGTATGAGGATCGTTCGGTGCTCGCTCCTTCCAAGACGGCCATACCCATTCACCACCGGCCCTGTGCATGCGTTCCAAATCAGCCTTGATTTCACGGCCGTTTTTCAAAAAGATATCTTCCGGATAATGGATCATGGTTACTTCATGGACCCATGGAATCCATTCAGTCCCTTCAATATCCAAAACACCGGCCTTTTCGGCGCCCGCTCCATGCACCCTCAACAAAGGCTGGTCTTGAATGCTAAAGCCCTGACCATCACGAAGTTTGGCCACCGATTCCAGTAATTTTTCATCAGGCAATAGCCGGGAATTTACCGTCAAGGCCAGGGAACGACGGTTCCATTCCATGGCCCATTTTTGGGCTAAGGTCAAGATGCCAATCCTGCATTCTTCGGGCGGCATGGTATAAGTAAGCGGCAGGAGGTGAACGGCCTGCAAATCGTCCGCAAAAAAAACGAGCCCCGCAGACCTCATTCTTGATCTTCGGTTGGGGGAGCGCTTTTGGTTTTTCGCGAAGAACGAGGAGCAGGCGTTGGATCAACCACCGTGGCCTGCATTTGACCTTCGGAATCGGCTTCCAACTTGAGTATGGAACCCGGTTGGAGTTGACCGGAGATCATTTGTTCAGCCACCACATCTTCGACATATTTCTGGATAGCCCGCTTAAGTGGTCGAGCCCCAAATTGAGGGTCGTACCCTTTTTCGGCTAACAAATCCAACGCTGAAGGTGACAGCTCGACCTTGTAACCAAGGCTCTCAATACGCTTAAGAACCGAATCAAGGGTCAAATGAATAATCTTGGCCAACTCTTCACGATCGAGGGAATTAAAGACGATGACATCGTCAATCCGGTTCAGAAATTCAGGAGAAAAAGTTTTCTTAAGCGCGTTTTGGATCACCGAATTGCTTTCTTTTTCTTTGGCTTCCACCTTGCTTGGCGTGGTGAAGCCAACCCCTGTCCCAAAATCTTTGAGTTGCCTTGAACCAATGTTCGAAGTCAAAATAATTAAGGTGTTTTTGAAGTCCACCTTGCGGCCCAAGCCGTCGGTCAATTGGCCGTCATCCAGTACTTGCAACAACAGATTGAAAATATCGGGGTGCGCTTTCTCAACCTCATCCAAAAGAATAACCGAATAGGGCTTACGGCGAACCTTTTCGGTAAGCTGACCCCCTTCTTCGTAACCCACATAGCCCGGAGGCGCGCCGACCAAACGGGAAACAGCAAATTTCTCCATGTACTCGCTCATATCAATACGGATAAGAGCATCTTCGGTATCAAACATAAAGCGGGCCAGCTCCTTGGCCAATTCGGTTTTACCAACCCCCGTTGGTCCCAGGAAAATAAAGGACCCCATGGGCTTACGAGGATCTTTGAGACCAGCCCTGGTGCGGAGAATGGCTTTGCTCACGGCCTCAACGGCCCGGTCTTGACCAATGACCCTCTGCTTGAGCTCGGACGCCATGCGCCCGATGCGTTCGGCCTCGGTCTGGGCAATCCGTTTCACAGGAACGCCTGACATCATGGCCACCACCTCAGCGATATGATCTTCTGTAACGGTGAACCGGCTTTTGCGGGATTCTTCTTCCCAACGCTGTTTGGCTTGTTCCAGTTCTTCCAGTACTCGCTTTTCGTTATCCCGTAATTTGGCAGCCTCTTCGTAACGCTGGCTTTTGACCACTTTGTTTTTTTGATCGCGAATCTCTTCGACCGCCGCCTCCAGGCGGGTCACATCTTCGGGCACACGAATGTTTCCAATATGAACCCGCGCTCCTGCCTCATCCAATGCATCTATGGCCTTATCCGGAAGAAAACGATCCGTAATGTAGCGATCCGTTAATTTAACACAGGCGCTGATAGCCTCTTGAGTATAAGCCACCTGGTGATGGTCTTCGTATTTCTGACGAATATTGTTAAGAATTTGAAAAGTCTCCTCGGGCGATGGTGGATCTACCATGACTTTTTGGAAACGCCGGTCCAAGGCCCCGTCCTTTTCAATAAACTGACGGTATTCGTTCAAGGTCGTGGCCCCGATGCATTGTATCTCGCCTCGGGACAAGGCCGGCTTGAACATATTGCTGGCGTCCAACGATCCCGATGCACCTCCCGCACCGACCATGGTATGAATCTCGTCGATAAAAAGAATTACATCCGGGGATTTTTCCAATTCATTCATCACGGCCTTCATCCTTTCTTCGAACTGTCCACGGTATTTGGTACCGGCCACCAAGGAGGATAAGTCCAGTGTAACAATTCGTTTATCAAACAAAATTCGAGAGACCTTTTTTTGGTGAATACGCAATGCCAAGCCTTCGGCAATGGCGGTTTTTCCAACCCCGGGTTCCCCTATCAAAATGGGATTGTTTTTTTTGCGACGACTGAGAATTTGGGAAACCCTTTCGATTTCAGCATCCCTTCCTATGATGGGATCCAAACGGCCTTCTTCGGCCAACTGCGAAAGATCCCGCCCAAAATTATCCAAGACAGGCGTCTTGCTCTTGGGGTTGGCCGGCTTGCGGCTCAAATCACCGCCAGCCTTTTTGTCATCTTCGCCGTACGCATCTTCGTAGGAAGAACGAGGGGTCGGTGGAGGCTCGGTTCGTTCGCGCCCTTCGATCATCGCGTCAATTTCTTCTTTGACAAGATCGTAGGTAACATCAAATTTTTCCAAGACCCGGTTTGCAAGACAATCCTCTTCACGAAGAATGGATAACAACAAATGAACTGTGCCAATTAATTCACTCTTGAAAATCTTGGCCTCCAAAAAGGTGATTTTCAGGATTTTTTCTGCTTGTTTGGTGAGAGGAATCTGATCGGCCTGCAATCCGGATTTCTCTACGCTTTTCCGCATAGAATCTTCGACGGCTGCTTTGAGCTTATCGAGCGGAACACCTAAGCTGCGCAATGTTTTAATCGCCTGCCCATCCCCTTCCCGGATTAAGCCCAGGAGCAAGTGACAAGCATCGATATAATCGTGGCCAAGACGCACCGCTTCCTCGCGGCTGAAGGCGATAACGTCCTTGACCTTGGGAGAAAATTTGGCGTCCATACAACGAGGGTTTAGGCAAAATTAGGAACAAATTCCGTGCCAAGGGGTTTTGACTCCCCTCAAATAGGCGCAAACATTTCCCCATCAAGGGTCTTCGACCGCATTAGGGTCGGTTTATCAGGACCCGGGCGGTTCCCAAACCGTCTTTGTGCAAGACTTCGAGGAGGTACATACCCCGGTTCCAGGTCCCGGTTTCCAGTTTCAGGGGCGCCAGACCCGGTTCCAAGACCCTTTGATCGGACCAAACCGTCCTTCCGCTGGCATCCATGACCCGAATCCGCACATCGCCGGCCGCTTTCAGCGGAATCTCCAGGTACAATTGGTCTGCAGCTGGGTTGGGATAGGCCTTGAGGGCTAATTCTTCCCAAAGACCCAGGGGACGCACCGATGTTCCTGTGGAAGTTCCAAAACCATCCACATCGCTGCGATTACGAGGCTGTAATTTCCAGTTACTAAAATTAAAGGTCAAAATGCCCTGAATAAAGTTCAAACGCTGACGGAATGTCAGGGAATCGGTATTGAAATTCTGCCCCAAATCCAAGCTGGACAACGACACTCCTCCCCGAACCCTTAAACCGATGTTTTGGGCTGAATCGGGGTAGATGCTGAATTCCCCAAAATTGGAGGGAGCATCGGGGTTTTGGTTCACCACAAAAACAGAGTCAAACACCAACAAAGAGGACTCGTGGGGTTCGGTGTAATTGTACCGCCGGGCCATGATGGAATCGATTGGAACCCGGAAGGCTGGGTAGGGTTGGCCAGGAGCAATGTAATCATAGTCCAAAACTTCCAGGGTTGTTATTCCAAAATCTTCAATCACCAAGGCTTTTTTGATCCAAACACTATCACCGCGAAGACGGGTATCGATATCGGTTGACCCGTTGTTATCGGGGCGCAGGGTAATCCCGGTCCACGGTCCGACACCATCTTGAAAAATGATGCGACCATAATCCGAAGGATCCAGGGTGGACATAATACGTCCACGTAATTGCATGCTGTCCAAAACCACATCGGCAAAAATGGAACGGCCTCCCACAACCGGGGTTTCCTGAATCTCCGATACGCGGTTAATGCCCCCGTTCATGACCCTAAACAAGCCGAAGGACTGAATGGTATCGGGTTGCACACCGTTGTTATTTTGGTTATCCGTTGCGCGGATATAATAGTGGTAATACGCCCCGTTTTGGGTGAAAACCGAGCCCGGAATGGTCGCCTGAAAAGAATCCGGGGCCACCAAGGTCATGGGCAAAGAATCGTAAACCCCTCCGCTCACACCGGGGGCATAAAACAGCTTGGCGGAGGCGACCGAGCCATCCAAGTCCACAATTCTTGCTCCGATCGTTACAGGATTGGAAGTTCTGGGGACCGCTGGCGTTGCTTTCCATCGACTAATGAAAGGAGGAGAGGCCATGACCGCACCCAAATCCGAAGGAGTCAGGGGAATAATTTCGTAACGAGGGTAAAGGGTCCCAAAATTGGTTTCGGTGATCACACCGCGCATGTGCGAAAAGACCTTGCCCTGCTGTACAAAAACAGGAGCACCCGGATTGGGTGGAACAGATGCCGTAGAAGACACAAAAGGAGGGCGGAAAAAACGGACCGCATCCCGAACATTGATCTCGGAACCCGAAGCATCTCGAAGCATCCAACTCACCCTTCCCCCACTAAACGTGCTGACATTGGTCACCAAAACATTGTTAAACTGAACATACATGCCCTCGTAGCCCTCTCCGGTGGGCTTTTGGATTTGCTGAGGAACAGCCGGGTTGTTGGGATCATAAACCATAAACAGGTTCATGAAGGAAGGCCGAGGGGCCGGAGGGGTTGCAAAACCCAAAACCGAACTGGCCACCCCAATTAAATTTAACTGGGTCTCCCCGGAATTGGGGGAAGCATCCTGGTATTCCGCCACCACCCCGGTGCATTCCACAATATTCCCCACTTGGAAATTACTAAAAAACCCGATTGCTGATGAATCAGCCAAGTTAGGAAGCCGGACCAAGAGCCCCTTCCAGACTCCATCGGCCAAGCCCATGGTATCTACCAGGTAAGTCGCCTTCCAACTCGCACTCAAAGCATGATCCCTGGGATTCAAAATCACCAAACCCCTAACCCGAACGGTATCGCCGACGTAACGGGATAGGGTTTTGCCGGTCAAAAGGGTATCGGGATGCACCCATTGAATGGAATCAATGGAACGCAAAGGAAAACCCTGACCCAGGGCTTTTGGCAAGATGCCTGCCAAGCACAAAAAGGTCGTCAAGGCGATTAAGGAAGGGAATTTCAAACGCATAAGGGTTGGTTAGGGGGTTGAAAAAAGTGCTTCGTCCGGCAAATACGGACGAAGCACTGCAAAAGTAAGGTTACAGCTTATAGTTCTTATCAAAATTTGATTAAGGACCCACCACCCAACGGACCCAAGCGGTCGGTTTCCCTGCTCGGTGGATTCCCACGCGGTAAAACCCTGGTTTCAGGTAGGGTCGTTGGTTGGAACCCGCCCTCATCCGAATGATAACGGGATCCGGGGTCACCTGCCCCATCACCAAGGGGTGCCATGATAGCTCCATTTCTTCTTCAACGGGTCCCAAGGGATTCCAATGCAGGTCTTGACCGCTTAACAACGGGTTGGGCCCCAGTCCCCAATCGGAAAGTTGATTGGTTGAATCCCAAGAAAACGTTCGGGAGACCGGATCCTGCAGGCGACCCCCGGTGGTTGAACTGCATCGGTCTTTCCATTGCTTGAGGCGGTTCATGGCCGCAATCACGGAGGGCTCGGCCCCGCCTCCTCCCTGCACACACCATGCCATCACCTCCATAGACCACCCGTACCAAGCGTCTCGTGGTATGGTATAAGGGTCCCACCGACGGCAGGTGGCCTCCATAAACGAGCAAGTCGAATTCCAGGTCACCAAAAGAACCTGCCGATGGGCAGGCAGAGGATCGTTGAAGTCCATGGCCACCCGGTTCAAACCATTGGCCAAGGCCGACAAAGAGTCCAAAAACCTAGAATTCAAAAACGGGATTCTTCGATCCCTGAAATAGGACGATCCGCCCCCCGTCGCTTGACGGGTCATGCAAAGGGAAGACCCTTGGCCGGTATTGCTTCCCAGTATAACCAAAGGATTGCCGTCCCAATCCACCAACGACGAAAGTGACGGCGGGTGTTGGTACGGCATGCGGTTTCCCTGGGCTTCGAAACCATAAAATCCACCGGCTTGCGGTACGAGGTATTGCCGAGCCAAACCACTCAACATGCCTGATAAGGCGAGAGCGTTCCCCGAAAATGTGTTGTTACCGTTGCGTAAATACAGCAAATCCACTTCCTCCAAATGCAGAGCACGAACGTTATCCCCAAAAAAATTCATGGCGCCATCCCCCAACCACACTTGGGTATTCCCTGCATACCATGCTGTTTGGTTACGAACCCATTCATTGCACAAAGCCTCCACACGCATTGGCCCAAAACTCACCATGGCAGTCGTGTTCGAATCCAACCTGCATTGCTGCAAACGCATTCGTGCACCGACCTGACCCATAAGATCCAAGCCCACCCCATTGTTGGACCAAACCGAGCCATAAGCTCGGTTCATAAAAAGCAGATCAAAAGCCTTCCAACCAATACGGTTGTTTTCAAATTGACAATTCAACAAATCCACCCCGGAATGATGGGTTACCAACGCCGTATCATTGCCCACCAATCGAACACCGACGAGGCGCACCCTTCGATGGACCGAAACAGGCAAACAACGCAAAGCGCATTGCATAGAGCTCAATTCGCATTCCTCCATCCATAAGTCCCCGTTCCCTTGCAGGGTCCAAACCCCACCGCGAGCCCCTGTTCTTTCTTGGCCCAATCGGCATTGCCGAACCGTCACCGGACCCGCACAGGTCCATTGAGCCCCAGGCATCCAGCGAATCCTGCAGCTATCCAAGACAACGGGCATACGGGGTTCAACCAAAGACCAATTCCCACTGATTCGCAATCGCTCGTGATTTCTGTTCCGACCCCTTATTTCCAAAGACGCACCTGGAAAAACCGTCCATTGCGAAGGCAGTCCATGGCTGTGTACCCACAAAAGGCCTCCTCCTCTTGGCCTTAAAACGGCTCCTGGATGCAATACAACCCGACCATGCAATTCCAATAACGAAGAATCCCCTTCCAAATCCACCAACGCTCCGGGATAAATTTCCAAAACAGAACCGGTATCCATCAAAAGACGGTAACCGTTCCGAATCCAAAGCCGACTACCGCTTCGTAACACCAATCGAGAACCTGCACCAAACCGGGCGCTTGATTTGTCCCACCCCCTATACCCCAAGGGTCTGCCCAACTCGATGAGTGATTGTGTGCCCGCGTTCACCGTAACAGAATCACATGCCAACGAAAGGGTACGGATTTCGCGGTCGGCGTTGGTAGGCAAATCAGGCCATCCTGGAACATCGTGAACCATCAAGTTCCCTCCGGCCAAAATTCGAAAAACAGAACCAGCCCCCAAATCCAACGAAGGAATGCGGACCAAACTGTTGTAGGGAACGAGGGGTGTGCTCAAAACATGCCAACCTAGATTGAGGGTATCCCCCGCCGATAAGCGGGTTAAACGACCCAAGGGCACCATGGAAGAACGCAACCAATTCCGGATGGTACTGGACCATGTCCGGTAAACCATGGCGTGAGGATCGTTGTAATTGTTTTCGGACCATAGGGGTCGATGCAACCAGCGTTCGAACGAACGGGGATCAAAGGGAACATTCAAACCAAGGACCGAAACAAATACAGATGAATCCAAGTTCAAGGCCGAAACCGTACTTACAAAACTGTGAATGGAAACCCATTCGACCGATTCCACAAAACGATTGCTCACATTCATCCCCATTAACGAATAGTCACCTGGAGCATAATCCAGTCCCAAGCGTGGAACGGTGTTTCGCACGGAGTAGGCCCCTAAACGATTTCGAAGGTGATGATCGGTCCATGACCTCTCGATTCTGCTGCGGAATCGCTGGGTAATCAAGGCCATCATGCTGTATTTGGAAGCCATGATAAACGGCGCAAACATGGGAAAAATACTAGCAGCCAAGGTATGAACGGTTCGATTCAAGGCCAGAGCTCCAAGTCCCTGAAGGTAAAGAGTGTATTGTTTCTGAACATCCGAAAAATTCGATTGAATATCGTTTCCTGCCAAGTAGACCGTATCCAGGGCTGCTATCACAGGTGAATGAACAACAATGCGACCCTGGTTTCGGAACAAAACCATGCGCTGAGATCCAATATCCCTAAACGACCGAAAAGGAAGGGGAAATGAATTCGGGGCCCAGACTGCTGCTTCCAATGCAAACGCAGGCTCCCCATCACGAATTGTATCCCCGGGGGCATGCTCATGCCTTCCTTGACGCTGACCCGTTAAGCTGCCATTGGTAATGGCATAATTACGCGTTTCTCGAGGCAATCCCAAAGAGTCCAAGAACCGACGCAGCGCTCGGTGTTCTTGTTCCAAAATCGGATCCACATGGTAGGTCAACATTTGAGCCGCCGCAGGTGATCGTAACACATATTGAAGTTGCTGCCGCTGGGTTTCCATCTGTCCAAGCAAGTTCCCCCTTTGGACCCCATCCAGCAAGGCATTTTGGACGCTTAGCGGAATATTGGCCCCGGTATGCGGGGTTGACAAAGTCCCAAAGGATGCCACACCGTGGCAACAACCGTTCAATTCCATTTGTCGCAAAGCAACGCGGGCAATGAGGCCCCCCATACTCGCCCCCAACACATGCATAGTACTCTGAAAAGGTGGGCTCCCGAGGGCTGTTCGTGTTGAATCGGTTATCCTCTTGACTTGTTCTAAAATAGAAATCAAGGCTAGCGCATTTTTTTCGACCGATGCGTGGTTTGTTTCGTAGTCCACAAAAACAAGATCCATGCCTTCCCGGTCCAAGGAATCCAACAAGGAGGGCAATTCCCCCAACTGGGCATAGCGAGCCGGAAAAAAACCAGTACTCATGCTGGCCCAATGTAGGTCCCCGTAACCGTAATGATTCCCGGGCACCAATTCAGGGAAACCGTTCACCCAGGATCCGCCTTCAAAACCCTCGACAAGAATCAATGGTTGAAGCAAGCCAAAAGGCGTGTGTCGTGATCGCTTCACAAATGCGACCGCCTTACCCGGTGTTTGGCTGCGGTTAGGATTGCAGGCTGGGGTTCCGCTTACAAGTATTCTATCCGGATTGCCCATTTTGAGTTCCATCCATTGAATTGGCAACTGGGTCATGGCGTCGCCCAGGTTTTGTCCCAGGGCATTGCGCCAACGCAGTCGGAGGGTTTTGGGGCCAAAAGAGGCATAGGACCATTGCACCGTTTGGTGGGGAAAGACCCTTCGCCAACCCATCCCATCGTCGGTATCCAACCAAAGCGAACTAAGCGAATCGTTGCTGACCCAAAAAGCCTGTGGAATCATTAAACGAAGGGTCTGATGGGCCCGCGTTCCGTACAATACATCGCGGTCAGCAACGGCCTGCACAAAGCGATGCGAATTGGACCAACCGTTGAGAATGCGGGCCGTGTCCGGTATCAGCACCGTGTCCAATACCAAGTAGGGAGGTACCGTTCCGGACGGGAACCATATCGTATCCCGTATGATTTGAGGGGCCAGAGCTAACCGAAGTCGATCATCCAAACTATCGTAAACCAAAAACCCATGGTCCACAGCAGAATCATGAATCTCGCGGTAGATCAAATTCATAACTCGCAATTGCAAATCCATGGCAGGAACCCTTTGATAGGTTGGAAGATTCCACTGACCTTGGTAACGAACCGTATCTGCGTAGCTGCTCAAATGATCGGGATGCAAACGCATTCCGGATAACGGGTGGTAGGTCCCATAAAAAAAAAGTCGATAATATTGATCCCAATCCGCAACATTCGCTGTATCCTGACGGTTAGCAGTGTAGCGATCTGGGTTTAATCCGTTGATTGAACGAAACAACGATAGAGGGCTTCGGTCCACCAGAATTTTATCGGGGACATAGGGCCCTAAAAGATCGTATCGATGAATATAACGGGTTTCGGCGATGCTTTGGGCCTGAAGCCCAACAAGACCCCAAAGCAAGTAGGATAAGGCCAAAAGCGGGGCCTTCCAGGGAATATTCGTTTCCATGGTTCATAAATCAAAAGTTTATTAAAAACACAATGGCAGATTCAAAGGAGCCAAAGCCATCCTGCTCGAGCCTACGGTGGCTCAGCGATCAATGGAGCGAAAGGACGGTGGCCAACTTGGGCGTCAAGGGACCCAAGTCCACTCCGTAACACGAAGCGGTTCCAATACAAAAACCGTGTCCAAGGGTTGAGGCGTTGCCGTTGGGCCGGATGAATAGGAGCCCTCAACCGACAAAGGTGATCCGCTAACCCAGGGATAGGTCCGAACAATCAATCCAGGGTTGTAATAAAATTCAGAAAACATGCCCACCAAGACACTTAGCAATCCACCGGGAGTCATACCGGTTAAATCAAATTGAATGCGCAGCCAGGCCTTGGCTGGAATTTCAATCCGTAATTGCGTCATGCCGTACCCGCTGATTGCGGGCATAACCGAAGGTTGGACAAAATCAGGAGGCATTGAATCCATCCGCAATCGCAATTGGCCTGGAACCAAATTGGTGGAGAGTGTATGCCTAAAATACCCGGAATCATCGGTGGGAATGCGGGCCAAGGTATCGTAACCTTGAGCCGGTCCCAAAGCACAAACCAAAACGTTAAGGGATTGTCCCGGACTTTGTCCGGTCCCTGCCAAGACAACCCGTCCTTCGAAACGATAGGTGGGTTTAATTTCTGCTTCCTTTGAACAGCCTAGCCCCAGGCCTAGCCCTATCAATACCCCCCCTATTCCCCAACGTGACCGGTTACGTACATGTTTTGTTAGCATATTCCAAATTTGGACTGCTTGATGCATAAAATCCGTCAACCAACGCTTCGCAACGCTTAAGTCACGACCAAAAAAGATTCTTAGTTATCGCGAACAACACGAACATGAAGGGTATTGCCTTTAAAACAATTGTAGACATTTCCCATCTCAAAATTCATGGCCCAAGCATTGGCTCCCGTGACTTCCATTCCAGTATAATAAGCCGCCGTTTTAAAGGAACCTTCGTCCTGCACATAGAGTTGCTGATAAATAGCCCGTAATTCTTCCATGGTGGGCAACCTCCATTTGCCATCACCCAAAGCAGCCACCGCGGCAATTGCATTATCCCAGGACATGGATTTGGGGAAATCCTCGTCGGCCACCTTGAGCGCTTTGCCTCGGACCATAACGGTATACCCCTTGGAGGTCTTGGACCACGGCTTTTGGGCCAA
>Ga0214923_10001722_pt1 | contig 30467 bp, 24 predicted proteins | sample LL1510_MetaG_FD_177993 | JGI IMG/M metagenome (GOLD analysis project Ga0214923, IMG submission 177993) | Freshwater microbial communities from Lake Lanier, Atlanta, Georgia, United States - LL-1510 | ecosystem: Environmental > Aquatic > Freshwater > Lake | place: USA: Georgia | collected...
AATCTTTCAAATGCAAATGATAATGTTGCTATATATGGTACTGATGGTGTGGCGGCACATCAATTATTGACTGATGGAAATGGTATATTAAGTGTAAATGTTAAAACAATGCCAGACATCAATATTAGAAATCTTTCAAATGCAAATGATGGAATTGCTATATATGGTACTGATGGTGTAACACAGCATCAAATATTAACTGCAACAAATGGCAGTTTAAGTGTGACTGCAACAAATCTAGATATCCGTGATTTAAGCAGCACACAAGACTCTATTTTGATATATGGTTATGATGGTCTTGCAAACCAAAAAGTAAAAACAGATGCTAATGGAAATTTAAGCGTCGTTGTTGACACATTACCAGCTGTCACTGCAACAGATTTAGATATTCGTGATTTGACTAGCACAAAAGATTCTATTTTGATATATGGTTATGATGGTGTTGATAACAAAAAATTAAAAACAGATGCTAATGGAAATTTAAGCGTCGTTGTTGACACATTACCAGCTGTCACTGCAACAGATTTAGATATTCGTGATTTGACTAGCACAAAAGACTCTATTTTGATATATGGTTATGATGGTGTTGATAACAAAAAATTAAAAACAGATGCTAATGGAAGTTTAAGCGTTATTGTTGACAGTCTGCCATCTGTCACTGCAACAGATTTAGATATTCGTGATTTGACTAGCACAAAAGATTCTATTTTGATATATGGTTATGATGGTGTTGATAACAAAAAATTAAAAACAGATGCTAATGGAAGTTTAAGCGTTATTGTTGACAGTCTGCCATCTGTCACTGCAACAAATCTAGATATCCGTGATTTAAGCAATACACAAGATTCTATTTTGATATATGGTTATGATGGTGTTGATAACAAAAAATTAAAAACAGATGCTAATGGAAGTTTAAGCGTTGTTGTTGATATATTGCCATCTGTCACTGCAACAGATTTAGACATTCGCGATTTAAGCAATACACAAGATTCTATTTTGATGTATGGACACGATGGTGTTGCAAATCGTAAAGTAAAAACAGATGCCAATGGAAATGTGAGTGTTGTTGTTGATACATTGCCAGAAGTCACAGCAACTAGTTTTGACATAAGAGCTTTGGATAGTAAAACAGATTTTGTCTCTGCAAAACAAAATGGAAACTGGACTGTAAGATTAAATGATAATTCCGGCAATGGAATCAACAGTACGAATAGTGCATTGAATGTGTCACTTTATGGCAGTAATGATGGTGGTACAACAAATAGAATTATTAAAACAGACAGCAGTGGTGCAATAAGTGTAAATGTGAATTCAGCACCGACAACAACAGTGACAGCGACTGCACTAGATATCAGAGCTTTGGATGATGCGACAGATCATGTATCTGCAACACAAAATGGTAATTGGAGCGTCAGATTGAGAGATAATTCTGGCAATGGAATCAATAGTACAAATAGCGCATTGAATGTATCACTTTATGGCAGTGATGATAGTGGTACAACAAATAGAATTATTAAAACAGATAGTGGTGGTATAATAAGCGTGAATGTGAATTCAGCACCAACAACAACAGTGAAGGCAACCAGTTTAGACATAAGAGTTTTAGATAGTGCAACAGATTTTGTATCTGCAAAACAAAATGGAAACTGGACTGTAAGATTAAATGACAATTCTGGCAATGGAATTAATAGTACAAGCAATGCATTGAATGTTGCAATTTTGAAATCATCTGCCACATACAAAAATATTGATGTTGGAGTGACTGGAGCTGTTGCAGTCGGTGCTGCAACAAATATATCATCAATCATAATGTCAAATTGTTCAAATGCATTTAGATATTTAAAAATATATAATAAAGCAACAACACCAGATCAAACTGATGACGGTACAGCTGCAGCAATTTTTGTAATACCATTACAACCCAATTCGACACATGTAATTAATTATACAAATCCAGTGTATATGAGTGCAGGTCTGTCAATTAGAGCAACTACTGGAGCTGCCAATGGAAATACTGGAGCGCCATCGGCAAATGATGTAATAGTAAATATTACTACAATCTAATAAATAAATCATCTAATATATTTTAAAGTTTGTACACTAACAGGATTATTTTCCGATAGAAACTTATCAATCAATCTAATATTTTTTTCATCTTGCATTTCTACTAAAGGCAATCTGACCTTTGGTGTAGAAATAAAACCTGCTTTCTCCATTGCATATTTAATTGGCGATGGATTTGTCTCACTGAAAAGAAGTCTGATAAATTTGTCGTATTTAGCATAAATTTGGAAACACGATGATGTATCAACCGACTCTTCAAAAAAACCATAAAGTACTTGACATTCTTCAACTAAGTGTGAAATTTTTTCCGGATAAATATTAGAAATTACAGAAATCAATCCATAACCACCAACAGCCATAATTGGAATAACCAAACCATCATCTCCAGAATAAATTTTAAATGACGGACATAAACATCTTAATTTAATAACTTGATTCATGTCGCCAGACGCTTCTTTTATTGCATAGATGTTAAAATATACATCGACCAGTCTTTTAACTGTTTCTGGAAGAATATTTACATTTGTTCTTGATGGAACATTATAAATAATGATTCTTCCTCTATCACCAAGTTCTGTCGAAATTGCAGAATAATGTTGAAATAGTCCCTCCTGAGTAGGCTTATTATAATATGGTGTTGTTGCTAAAAAATTTATGAAGCCTTTTTCCAATGCAAAATTCATAAGCTTAATGCATTCTGCAGTATTATTTCCACCAATGCCAACGACAAATCTATTTTTGTATTTATGCGTTGAATAGCGATTCAAGGCATATTCTTTTTCCTCAGTTGACACTGTTGATGTTTCACCTGTTGTTCCAAATAAAACAACGCCGCAGTATGAGTTAAAATTCATATCAATAATATTATCAAATGATTCATAATCAATACTTAAATCATCATTAAAAGGGGTTACAATGGCAGTTAACAAACGGGGCAAGTCTGACGCCATTTTGACTAATTGAATTATATATAATATTTATTCTAGACATATACATATCAAAAAGTTGAAATTTCAACTTTTTAATGATGCTATGATATTGATTTGATATATAAGTTAAAATGCCTCGAACATTTCCTTTTTCAAAAGAAATTGTCAATAATTTAGTGTCAACTTTTGGCACGCCTCTTCAAATATACGATGGCGATGGAATAAGAAAACATGCATTAAATTTTATGGAAGCAATGAGATTACATTTTCCATCATTTGAACAATATTTTGCCGTAAAAGCATTGCCAAATCCACATATTCTAAAATTATTAAAAGAGTGTGGAATGGGTTTTGATTGCAGCAGTGTTCCAGAATTATATATTGCCGACAGACTAAAGGGGAAAATTATGTACACAAGTAATTACACGTCAGAAGATGATTTAGATTATGCATTACAATTTGAAAATACAATTATCAATTTAGATGACATTGATGGGTTTGAAAATCTACAATATAATGTTAACAGATATGGATATGATTATCCCGATACTATTTGCTTTAGATATAATCCTAATTTTGGTGGGACATCCAGTGAAACAAAATCAAATATTTTGGGTGGACAAAATTCTAAATTTGGAATGCCAATTGATAGATTGATCATGGCTTACAAATTGGCAAAAGAAGAAGGTATAAAGAAATTTGGTATTCATACAATGACTGGAAGTTGTATTTTAGACATTAATTACTGGAGCGGATTAACAGATGCAATTTTTGAAGCTGTTGACAGATTGAAAAAGGAATTAGATATTGATCTAGAATTTATTAATTTGGGTGGCGGAATTGGTATTCCATATAGACCACTAGAAACAGAGATTGATATTGACAAATTGGCACTACTATTGAGGCAATCATTTGATAGAAACATGGCCAAATATGGATTGACACACGAACCAAAATTAGTTATGGAAAATGGAAGATACATAACGGGGTCTTTTGGATGGCTTATTTCAACTTGCACATCAATTAAAAAAACTACATCTGATATTTCATTCTTTGGTTTGGATGCATGTATGGCACATTTGATGAGATGTGGAATGTACAATGCATATCATCATATATCAATTTTAGGAAAAGAATTTAGTCCATTTTTTCAACATGCAAATGTTGTTGGAACATTGTGTGAAAATAATGATTGGTTTGCAAGAAACATATTACTGCCATCAGATGCACAAAAAGATGATCTATTTATTATTTATGATACTGGGGCACATTCTCACTCAATGGGATTTCAGTATAATGCGAAGCTGAGAGCACCAGAAATAATGTATATTAATGATTCTTTCAAATTGATTAGAAAAAGAGAAACAATTGATGATTATTTTTCAACAGTTATTAAGGATTTTTAGTAGTTTTTTTATTATCATGTTTTTTGTCAGATTTTTTATTTATTATTTTTATCTTCTTCGATTTATGTTTAGATTCCTTGTCTGATTCACTTTCTGATTCTCTTTCAGAATCTCTGTCTGATTCGCTTTCAGAATCTTTTTCTGATTCGCTTTCAGAATCTTTTTCTGATTCGCTTTCAGAATCTTTTTCTGATTCGCTTTCAGAATCTTTTTCTGATTCGCTTTCAGAATCTTTTTCTGACTCACTTTCTGATTCCTTGTCTGATTCACTTTCAGAATCTTTGTCTGATTTACTTTTTGAATCAGCCATCAGGCATTCACTAAATTCATTTTGAATGACATTCATCATACCATTTAATCTGTCAATATAAAATTTTTGAATTGTTTCTTTATCTATTGTCAAATCTTCAATAAGTTCTTCATAATTTGTACGACTTACATATATGAAATAGTCATATACATTTTTCTTTTTATTTTTGTCATTATCTAATAAATATTTAACGACTGGATCTGATGGTTTCTTTGCAGTATCATAATTGTGATAATAACAGAAGTTTAAAAAATTATTTTCATTAAGAGCATCTTTATGTTTTTTATTGTATTCATCAAATTTCTTTTTGGGAATAATAGGTGCAAAATGATTTGTTACAGGTTTATCTGGCTTGTATTTTGAATGTCTTATTAATGCAAGCAATAATTTATCAACATCTGTTAATTTTTTCTTTTTACCACTTTCTGCAATTTTAATGCGGATTTCCATTTGTTTTTTTATTATTTGAATATCCATTGGTTCTAAATATATTTTGTTATCAATGATTGCTAATTGTTTTTTTCCCTCTCCCTGACGGAAGTTTGTAATGATATTATAGATTATTCTTAATTGGAATTGTGGAATAATATGTTTTTTTAATTTATATACTATTTTATCACTAACATCTTTAACTTCTGTCATTTTTTTATAATATTTAAGATAGGTAACAATCATTTCAATGACATAACGTCTTTCTGGTTTTGAAACATATTTATTTTTTTTGTTTTTGGATAGAGATGAATCATTTTCAACAGTGAATTTTAATACGCCATCCGCAAATTTAAATGCATCAACTAACAGCTGTTCGAATTTGCCTAAATTGTCCTCTTTTGACAACTTATACAGATATGATGGTATATCATGATATTTATCAGATGCTTTTGTTTTTTTATCATCTTCTTTAGTTGTCTCAATTAATAATTTAATAATGTCAAATATCAGTTCCTCTTCTTCAAGATAAAGATCTGATAAGATTTTTGTTTTTGTCATAAGATATCCATGCAATCCAATCATATAATCATATGGATTGTAGTTATTATCTACACCAATTTTATCTTCATCATAAATCATTAACCCTAAATCATTTTCTTGTTTTAGTTGTTTGTAATATTTTGTAATTTCATCAACAATATATGTATTTTTTACTTTTAATTTTTGAGATTTGATCCATAAAGCAGTATAAATTTCAATACTTCTTAATGGAACACTGCATCTGTTAAGTCTATTAAAAATTTCTGCAATTTCAATTTCAGTTGCATTTTTAAGGACAATTATTGGGATTTCTTCATTCAGAATATTTATGAAATCTGCAAGTTTATTTGTTTGTTCTATCAAATAATTTCTCACGTCGATCCTATCTTCATCTTTTTCAAATGTCATATGTCTATCAATTAATTTATCAGCTTTCTCCTGTATATTTTTGTATTTTTTCTTAATAACAAATTCATATGATTCAAGTGTCTTTTTTGAAAACCATCTATTATGTAATTCAGTAACATCTTCTACAGCTCTGTCTTCTTTGTAATGTTTAACAAATTTTTTTTTTAATTCTTCAATAAGTCTTCTGACAATTTTAAAGTCAAAAAAATTTTTGTAAAATGAAATAAATGATGATATTCTTTGATGTCCATCAATAAAAGCAAATTCAGTTTCTGACATTTTGTTAACAACCAATGATCCTATCGGATATTGTTTTTTAACACTGTCTATCAACGTATCGCGGAGATCGTCTATTTCTAATTTTGTTGGAGTTTCTCTCCATGCTTTTCGACGTTGTATTCGCGGTAAATACAATTCGTTTTTATGCAATTTTAATGCCCCTTTAACAATAGAATCAATGCTCCAATTTTCTGTAGTATATGGCATTTTAAAGTGGTTATACTAATTTGAATAATACATCAATAAAAAATTGAATTTTCAATTTTTAGAATGTATTAAGGCAATGAAATACTATCAACTATATATCCAGATATTATAATTAGTAACAATGGCGTCCGAGTTCCCACAATACGTCGTTCCCAATGCGAAAGACATGTTAAGTTTGGGTTGTGGACAACCATCACCGGCAATTCTAAAATCATCAATGGAGATCATTCCCAAAAATTATCTTGAAGATGCACCTTTTGAATTGCTTCAATATGGAGATATCAGAGGATTTGTCAGCTATCGTAAAATGATATATCACATGCTAAAGCATTGCACTAAAACTATTTTAGATGAAAGTGATATTCAAAATAGCATATTTATGACAAATGGAATTTCTCAAGCACTTTTATTGATTGCATCACTTTATAGAAAAAAAACAACAGTGATCTATGCAGAAAATCCGACATATTTTATTGCTTTGTCAATTTTCAAAAATATGGGTTATGAGGTAAGACCATTTGAAATGAAAAACCTAAATGAACTCAAAAGACAATTATATTTGGATGATCCGTATGGAAATAAACAATATTTAATGTATATTATTCCATTTCATCAAAATCCAACAGGTAGAAACATTCATTATTCTGAGTTGGAACAACTACTTGAAATTTGTAATATTCACACAGGATTAAGAGTTTTATCTGATGAAACATATCAATTATTGTCGTTTGATGATGACAGCCATACACATCCATCATCACTCGCAACATCACATAGAAATATTGTATCAATGGGGACATTTTCAAAAATTATTGCACCAGCATTAAGATGCGGTTGGATTTTTTCACGTGACACAGAATTTTTGAAAGAGTTGGAATCATGTGGCTTTATGGATAGTGGTGGAGGTGTAAATCCAATTAATGGAAGAATGATCACACAAATATTCGAATCATCACAGATCCATTACGGATCGTATATGAAGGTTTTTATTGATAATCTAGTCTCAATTAAAAAGTTTCTTAGAAGGAATTATGAAATTCTGGAAACAGCCCTATTAAAATATCCCGATTATTTCCAATTTGAAAGATCAACAGGCGGTTATTTTATTTGGGTGAAGAGTCTTAAAATGCCTGCAAAGGATTTATTAGACATCGCAGTGAAACATAAGATTCGATTTCACACTGGTGATAAATTTTCTCCCGACGGCAGTTGTACCGAATATTTCCGTTTGAGTTGTTCATTTTATGTTGAAGACGATTGGGAATTTTTTGAAAGCAGACTTGATAAAATTATTAGTGAAATTGAAAATAAGACTGATATTATTTTAGTACATATGATTGGTCACAAAGGAAAACTTGGAAGACTTATTTGTAATGAAATCACTGAATCTTCCAATAAAAAATTAGGCGTAACGATTAATCGTGATATTGATCTAACAGGAATTGGCACTACCAAGAGAGAAGTCATTGTTGATGTGTCATCACCTGAGGGAACAGCAGGATTATTGTCAAAGTTATTAGAAAAACATATTTATGTGCCTGTAGTAATTGGAACTACTGGTGATTTACCATTACACCTGATTGCAGAATATAAGAAACATGCAAAAGTTGAATTATCGCCAAATTTCAGCATTGGTATTACAAGAATTGTAAAGATGTTAAGTGATTTAGAAAAAGATTATTGGAGTGGAAATATTAAAGACATTCATCATGAACGTAAAAAGGATGCTCCAAGTGGAACTGCAAAACATTTGGCACATGAATTAGGAAAATCAAAAATCATTGTACATGAGTCAAATATTGTATCTGAAAGAACTGGAGATGTTATTGGTTATCACGAAATAACATTGGATGCGCCCTATGAACGAATTACAGTGACTCATGAAGCAAAAGACAGACGCTTATTTGCAGTTGGATGTTTGAATTTGATTGATTCTATGTTTAAACATTAAATTTATTTATAAACAAAAATAAGAGATTATTCAAATAGTTCATTCACATATTCAATAAATTTTTCATAATTTGATTGATCAATTACAAAATTCAATGTCATTCCGTTAGATCCAAAGTGAATAATATATGATGGAACAATATTTAGATCAATTTTACTTGAATATTTCTTAATGTCAGAAGCGACAAATGATACAACAATGCAATTTGCCATCATAGTTACTTCATAATTTTCTTCAAGATTTACTTTAAGTTCTAATAATTTTTCGACAGATGGTTCTTCTGTGGTTGTACAGATTTCAAATTGGGATGTGGTTACAATACTAACATCAATATGGCTATTTGTGAACTGTTGAAAAATCTGATTAACAAAACCATATCCAGACGACATGCTTAGTGATTTTATTTTGAACAATGTGACATTTTTCTGAATTGCAAAAAATAATTCATTGTTATTCACATTTGATATGACAGTCCCTGATTTTTCCATTGCAAATGTATTTTTTACTGTAATAGGTATCATAGATTGTTCACATGGGTAAATAGATAATGCATGCATAACTTTCGCGCCCATTGATGATAATTCCTGAATAAGTTTGTAATCAATAAAATCAACCTTTTTTGAATTTTTTATAACTCTTGGATCAGATGTATAAATGCCATCAACATCAGTCCATACTTGATATTCATCTGCATCTAACATGTTTGCCAATAAAGCCCCTGTTGTATCGCTCCCACCTCTGCCCAATAATACTGGATCACCTGATGGAGTTGATGCAATAAATCCCTCTGTAATTACCACATTGACATCAGTACCAAATTTAGGAATACTGTCAGAAAAATTATATTGATTTGCAAAAAATTCTGTGGAAGGGTATAATACATAAGAGTTTTTTTTAGTTCTAATAAATCTTCTTGCATGTGCAGAAGAATATTTGATATTTAGATACTCAAAATATTCTGATAATATTGTTGTACTTAATTCTTCACCATATCCAATAATTTTGGCCTTTTGAAAAACAGGTAATTGTGTTGTTTTGTTATATTTATAATTATCGCAAAGTTCATCTAGTTGTTTTATTTTTTCATCATAAATACGTGAAAAATGTAATCCTAATTCTGTCAATAATTTTTGACATTTGTCTTTCACTGCATCAATGTGATGAATTGACTTTGTTTCCGTAAAATTTATAAGTTCATTTGTTACTCCAGACACTGCTGATAAAACTATAACAATTGCATCCCCCTCATTTTTGCCTTTGATAACTTTAACTAATTCATCATATCCCACCTTGCATTGAGACGTCCCACCTAACTTAATGACGGTGACAGCCATTTTATATGGTATTGATAGTCATTCTAATATTTTTGACAATGTGATACTTTTAAGGTTTGGGATTCAATTTTTTTATTATATGCATTTTCACAATTTTTCTTTTCCAGCATGATATTATAATATCATATGTATGGATTATTACTAGTTGCAACTCTTTTGGTATGTTTATTTGTGGCAACAAATAACAACAACTCATTTTTTGAAATAAGGCCAAGTAAAATACATGGTGTTGGTGTATTTACAAGAAAACAATTTTTTACAGGTGAAGCAGTTCTTAAGGCTATAGAATTGTCACAAGAAATAACATATCTTGGAAAACATGTAAATCATTCAAATAATCCAAATACAGTGTTGAAATTGCAGAATGATGGATGGTATTTATTAGCATTGAGAAACATAAATCCGAATGAAGAAATTACTGCAGATTATAAAGATACACCACCATTCATAAAAAAGCCAGATCCAAACTGGAAGTAATTTTTGCAGATAATATAAATTATATTTTGTAATAATATATATGGGTGACAAGGGAAAATTGTCTTATTTACATGATTTTAAACATACAACCATTAAAGATGGTAAAAAAGTTGTGCATGAAGAATATGTTATTAATGGAACAAAAGGACTCAGAATTAAATATTATCATAAAGAAAACGACAATATCGAAAAAATTGTGGTTGGTACAAAAGGTGATGGAAATTATTTTTTGAAAACAACAAAAAATAAAGATACAAAGACTGAAGAAAATTTATCAAAAGATGATTTATTGAAAGTATTAAAGAAAGATAAAAGCTTAGATTTCGCTCTTGACTACATAAAGAAAGAAATGAAAGGCGGATCAAGAAAGACAAGCAGAAAAACAAAAAAGTCATCAAAGAAAAGTTCCAAAAAGGGATCAAAGAAAGGAAGTAAATCACGCAGATGGTAAACTGCAAAAATAAGTTACTGATATTCAAAAGTATATGTTTTTCTATGAATTGTGATTACCATCCATCATCCCATCCCCAGTCATCCGGCGCATCGATATCCGTCGCACAGCAGCCGTAAAAGGATGAATAACTTTTCCCCTGTTTTATTATATTTCTTAATTTTTGATTGTATTTATATAAATGAATATCATCATAAATAGTTTCATTTATATAAAGCTTATCAAAAGCCTTTTGAAATCTCTTATACTTTTTCCATTGAGAAATATTCAGCGTGAACAATGATTTTTTTATCTTTCTCTTCAACAGTTTTTCATCTGGTTTCCTATTACAATATATTGTTTTGTACTTATCATAATATTCTACAGATGTTGTTATATAATTGTCGCTGACAAAGTTATATGGTCTAATGAATTTAGTATATGTTCCAGACAAAATATGTGTCCTCCATACTAAACTAATTCCAATTGTTGGCAATAAGTCTGGATTATCAAGATTTATAAAATTGATGTATCGTTCCAATGCAGATTCATAAAATAATCTACTTTTATATTTGTCTATATCCTTCACAACCACTTCCAAAAATGGAATGTTTGCCATCATTTCGTCAATCAGATTGATGTAGAAGAATGTATAATTATTTATATAATTAGATATATATTCTCTTAATAATTGATATTTAATTGTACTTCTGTATAATACTCTTCGATGATCTTCTTTCATGTCAAATGTAGAAATTTTTTTTTCTACGTCTGTCTTATTTTTAATGCATTTTGTTTTTTGTATTAACATTTTAAAAAATGTATCCTCGAATGATATATGTATTTTACATTTTTTGCAATAATTATTACGTTTTTTAATATTATCATATACAGTGTTACAAAAATAACATTTAAATAATTCTTTAAATGAATATAATTCAATGTAATGGTCAAATAAATTGTATTTTTGTAAATTAATTATATCAATATATTTTGCAAAATTATAAAATGTATTGTTTTTGTTTCTTATGGAATCGATATAATTGTGTTCTTCATTTATACAAAAATAAATTCCATTATATGTGTTTACTTTTTTAATTATTTTATTACATTTTTGCGTATAATACTCTCGTGATAAATATCTTCCCCACCTGTCAGTAAATTGTTTAGTTTCTTCTTGGATATATTCCTTTCTATCATCTAATACTTTTTTGTATTGTTCATATATGCTATTTAAAAAATCGATATGTTCACAATATTTTTCATATGTTATTGAACTGAAATCCATGATTATCTAAGAATGATATATGTAATTATAAATACTTTATAAAAAAACTATTCAAATTTTTTGATTTTCAATTTTTTTAATTTTCAATTTTATGGATTACTATTGCTATATGTTGACAAATGATAAGGGTTATACATATATTGGAATAACAAATAATTTGGAAAACAGATTAAAATGTCATAATTCGGGAAAGGGGGCAAAAGCAACACGATATTGCAATAATTGGTGGTATAATGTTGTTGTTGGCAAATTTGACAAAAGTAAAGCATCAAGGTTTGAATGGTTATGGAAACATAAAAAATCAAAAACAAAATGGAAAAATACAACAGGTATTGATGAAAGAATCAGTCGGATGAATGAATTGTTAGGTGAAGATGAATGGACAAATATAGAAATATGTGAATTCGATTGAATTGCGTTTATGCAATCAAATTTTTAGATATAATATAATTATTACATGAGCATCGTAACAGTATTTGCAAGTGGATCTGCTTATCATTTTTCAAGCAAGCAACTTGAACCATATATAGATAGACTAACGCAATCACCAAGATGTGTTAAGACAAGTGATAATGAATATAGATTGTTTGTTGCATCTTATAGCGGCAAACACATTGCAGATTTACTAAATGGATATAAATTTCAACTTTACGATTTAAATGAAGATGACATTGAACATTTATATATTGATCTAAAAGATTTGGGATTAACAGAATTTCTTCCACAAGTTGAAAAATACTTGCCCGTAGTAATGACAAAAGAAAAAGCCGTCAGCAAATTATTAGAAAAATCTCTTTCATCTGAAATTCTGACATCATATATTCTTAAAGTGATGGGAGCCTATACAGGTCTTGATTTAGAACCACCAACTATATATGATAATTTGAAGAAAGAATTATTGAAAGAAGAAAATGCAGAATTATTGGAAAGATATGCATATGAAAATAGACATATTGAAACAGCGACTGAATCACTCAACAAAAAGGAATTAGACACAAGGAGGACAACTGTTTATAGTTGGTTAACAGGAGCGGCGTCAACTGTTGCAAATTTTATTATGACAAGATTATCACAAAGATCTACGCCATTCTTCACACCCACACCCACACCCGCGCCAGAACCAGCCGCAACCCCTGCACAACAAGCACAAACTGATGAACAAAGAAACACTGAAATCTATGAATCATTTATTAATTCTCTTAAAGAAAATTTGCAAACACCAGTTGACAATACGTCTGGGGAAACAGAGTCAAAAACAGATGCACAATAATAAATATTTTTTAAAGTAAATATAGATTTTGAATATAATAAAAATGTCAGACATTTTTATTATAAAAAAAATGGCGGCCAAAGGGTTAAGCCAAATATATTATAAGCCTACTGTTAAAAATATAGATATAGATATAATTCAATATATAAAAAATATTGAAATTCGAACTATAAGTAACTTAAACAAAAATATAATGAACTATACTATTATGGATACCTCAAGACCTGTCCCAAAGCCTGTTTACACTATTAAGCATCAGACAGCCCATGCGCAGCCATTGGTTGTTCCTGCTAATACACAAAAAGACAACACTGCTGATTCGCCATCAGCCGACAATTCTGTTGCCGCTTCATTGCCAAGAGTAAAATCATCTTCAGCCATGGATGTAAAAGCATCACTGATTACTAGTCAAACACCAATTACAGTTACTGTTACACCAGCAAACACACCAACAAATGACACAACAAAGACAACGGTTTCTGTCTCAACAAGTATTGATGAACCTGTAAAGGAAGAAGTAAAGCATGATACTGAAAAATCAGAAAGTAAAGAAGATAAAGAAGAATCATCTGCATTTCCCGAATTAAGTTTTCAAGAATTATTAATTAATCTTAAGATTGTTTCACAAATTGGAAAAGGGGAAAAACTATTGGTTGATGGAAACAAATTAAATATTGATAGTAGATGGTGTCAATCTGTCAGAAGATGGTGGACATCTGATAGTAAAGACAGAACTGTCGAATTTATTGAACATTTGGTCGAAAGTGCAACACATCACAACCATATTCTTAATGAAAATGTAAAAGAAAACAGTGATAGAGTTGAAAATAAAGAAACATTTGACAAATTAAAAGATCTTAATGCAGCAATGGTTGGCATTTTGAGTGGATTAGACAAATTAAAATTAACTTATAATGAATATGTTGATATTAGAACACGTTTGGAATCATGTATGACATCGTTCAGAAGATTATCTGATGAAAATATTACTATTCCACGATAAGCTTTTTTTATAACTATTATTTATTTCATAATGCCAAAAATTATGAAATATTTAAACATCTTTTATAAATCACTAATGTGTTCGCGCCACATTTATCTATCAATAAATTTATCACATCTATCAAATATTTCATAATGCCAAAAATTATGAAATATTTAAACATCTTTTATAAATTACTAATGTGTTCGCACCACATTTATCTATCAATAAATTTATCAAATATTTCATAATTTTTGTCCCTTTTGCTTAACACTGAAAAAGCAACAGTATTGAAACACCCATCATATTTATCCAAAGCCATATTAAAAATATCAACAACTTCTTTAGGGGGGTTTCTGAATACTCCACATCCCAATGCGCCAAGAACTAAAGTAGTATGACCTTTATCATATGCACATGCAAAAATATTGTCAATGATGCGACACATAAGTAATTTGTCTGCCATTTTTTTATACTTGACATATTCCATACTAAATTTTCCATCAATCAATTCTTCCTTTGTGTCTGGTGTGACAATTGCTGGAGATGCAATGAATGCGCATGAAAATATTTCTTCATTTTCTAAATCTTTGTAGTTTTCATCTTTGATACATGATACATTTGGTGTGTATACACAATTTGGTCGTTCAATTGGATAAAACTCTTCAGTTAATGATTTAAAATAATTAGTTCTTCTGAATAATTCTTCTTCTTGAGCCCTTGCGCCATGTTCAACAGCGCCGCCCGCATGAAACTCATTTGCCATATTTAATGCACAAACATTGTTTATGTCTTTATTATCAGATGTTGCAAAAACCTTACATGTTAATAAAGTATCTTGATTTACAACAATAACATTTGTTTTGGGAAATCTTCTTTCTAAATTAAGCTGTTTGTATATATATAATTCAGATTTGTCAATAGGTATATCTTTGTATTTTCCACTTGTACATTTTGTCTTTGTGTCTGCATACACTTCTGATAGATCCATTTTTGTATAATAATTATATATTATAGATATCAAACGATTGTATTTTCAACTTTTTAATTTAAACTTTTATGAGACAAAAGTTTAAATTAAAAAGTTATAAAAATCATCATTATGGTTTTTTTAACTTTTATGAGACAAAAGTTTAAATTAAAAAATTGAAAATAAAAATCCTAATAAACTTTGTTCATATGTAATTGTTACCCTTCATCTCCAAAATGGCTTATCTTTTTCGCCGAGAACATTTCCAACGTACAGAATGTATTGATGCAAATAAAGCTGTTCCTATTGAAGAAATAAAGCCATTTTCCTATGATAGATCTTATTTCACGAAAAGAGAGCAAGCCAAAAATGAATCTACATTAACAAATATCAATAACGAAATAGAAGATATTGATTGTGAAATTGAGGCTTTTATTGAGGATAAAATCAAAAAACTCAATTCGATTGCAAAAATAAAAGATATGATCGCTGTTGCAGATCAGGCAGAAAAGTTTAATTTAAAAAAATTTGACAATATTGCAAGAATTAATCCCGTATGTGAAATTGTGTTACATAAATTATATCCAGTAGATACAAAACCACATGATTTAGTCGGAAATGACGCATTGTTATATAATTTTTTGGCATCAAGATATAAATATATTAAAATCTCTAATATCAACACAACTAGTTATTATGGGTCAAAACATGACGAATTTCATACTGACATGGCAGAATTATATTCTGGCGAATATCATAAAAAATATCCAACGAATGACGTTATTCCAGAGACTGACATTGATGGCGAATCATGGGAAAAAGTTGAAAAAATCATTAAATCATATTCAAAAATTCTATCAAGATTTACAAAATATGGAAGTAATAACTCTGGAGATTGGTTTATCAGTTTTCCATTCTTCTTTCAATATGGAGAAAATATTTTACATGGAGAATTAGACAAAATGACAGATTATTATAGGTGGAATGACAGAGAATATTATTGTCCAATTAAAAAAGGTTATATTTTTGAAAGAAAAGGAAAAGCAACAACTTTGACATGCTATTGGGATATTTTATAAAATAATTTTGTTTATGTATATTCTTTTTAAATAAAAGAATATACATAACTTTAACTATCGCGTTCAGCAAGCCATATTTCTGTTTGGTCATGAAGCCTTTTGTAGTCTCTAGAAACTCCCATGACCAATTCCAAGAGTTTAACAAGGAATTCTTCAGTGAATCCAGCATCTAGAAGACCTTGCTTGTCGATAAAAACATAACGTGAGTGATACTCAAGTTCCATATGTGCATTCAAAGCTAAGAGATACTGAAGACATCTCTTTGCACGGATTATCATCAACAATTGTTCTTCATTTGTCAGCATTATGGCGCCTTCAAAGTATTTCGGAGGTGGTTTAATGTCATATCCACTAAATGCAACAGTCGCAGCCTGAATGACAATCTTTGCCTTGGTGATGTATTCATTAGTGCTGTTGGCAATGATAGTATAGTCATCCATTTTGCCACAAAAACAGAGAAAGGTTGTAAGGGATAAATATAATGTCTTCAATAATAGGGTTTTTAGAAAAAACAAAGTTTCAATTTTTCTTCATATATCAACTTATTTCCTAAAGGGAATAAGTTGATATATGAGGAAAAATTCTAATGCCACAAATATAAAATGATAAAACCTTAAGGTTTTATCATTTTATATTTATTGGCGTTTCAATTTTTTTATTTATAATTTTGTCTAAAGACCAAATTATAAATAAAAAAATGATAAAATTCCCTCTAGGGATATTTTACAATTTTTAATCATATATGTATTTTTTAAGGTAAATACATGTATGATTAAAAAGACTGAAATTCCCTCTAGGGATATTTTACAATTTTTAATCATATATGTAAAATTGAATATTGTTTTGTTTATTGTTATTACTATAAATATACTAAATGGATTCTAGCATTATTGTCAATAAAAATGGACATTTGAAATTCATTGACAAATCTATTGATAAGATAATTGGAAATGACAATGATATTAAAATTATGATTGATTATATAAATCAACAAATAAAAAATTGCGATGCAATAAACAATGATAAAATTAAATTTACATTAAGTCTTTTGACAATATTTTATAAACATATTAAAGTCAATTCTATAAAAATAATCATAAACAAAAAGATGTTATGTGAATGTAACAACATTTTTGATAATATCATATGTATTTTTAGCGATTCAACAAAAGATCATTTGAATGTGTATCATTTAATGTGGAAAGCAGAATGTACAAATTATTTTGATAAGTATTATCCAATATTTAGTTTTATAATTCCATATACTAAACGTGTATGTCATTCAAAAATTGATAGGTCTTTTATTAATAAGTATTTACAAGACTATATAAATATCATACTTACTATTATAAATAAAAGGATTGACAAATGTAATGATTTAAAAGCCTTTTTGCATGACACAAATATTAAAAAGTTAATAACCAATGTAAATGATATACATTTTGAACAAATAGGAACATTGATGATGAAATTTTTAGGACATGCGTATACATATCTTGGAAATGTGGTAGATAACACAAATTTATTGTCAAAAGAGAACATTGAATATATCAACAAATCTACATTGACTGTCAACGATGAAATTAAAAAAAATGTAAAAGAATGGAATAATAAAATAATTGATTATCTGCTTTTATATTTTAAAAATCATCGAAGAACTCGTCAAATTGATATTTCATTTTACATAATTGATTATTGTGACGAGCCAATTAATATTTTTAAAAGTTATTATGATGATTTAAGTGCAACATCTAAACTTGCGCCATGCACACTTCATATAAATTCATATATTCAATCGGGAATTGCAGCAGGCAGTATGATTTTATAAAAAAAGATGTAATTGAAAAAATAAAATAAATTTTATTTTTTCAATTTTACTAACGACATCACATGAATTCGGAAGTGCTAACGTTTGGGTCATCACTTCCAGCAAGCCACTCTGTCGCTTTCTCCTGAAGATCCTTATAGTCATTCGTCATGACAGCCACCAAGTTGGCAAGGTTGTCAAGGAACTCTTCGGAGAAACCGGCATTGCGAAGAATTCCTCTGTTGCAACGACCTAGGTTGTTTAACGACATGCAAGCATCCAATCTCCAGAGAGCATTTATGCAGACTCTTGCATTCCGCAACATGGCCGAGCGACGTTCCCGTGGCAAGAGGCGAGCACCTTCGTAATACTCTGGAGGTGTATAGCCATCATAGTCTAATCCTGTGGAAGCAGGAAAAACAGTTTCACCAATGGAATTGATCGTTGCGAAATGAGATGCCATGTTGTCGGCAATGAATGTATAGATATCAGTCGAAAAAGCCATTGTTTCGAAGTGATAAAAACGCGGGGGAAATCAATGTGAGTGACACTGACAAGGGGTTTATTATGATGCCTTTGCAATGGGTTATTCAGGCAAATACATTTATCAATTTTTTTTATTTATCGCACTAGAATTTTTCTTAATATGGCAACAGAAAAAGAGGAACATAACTATAATAAAAAAATTGTGAAATATCCTAGCGGGAATTTCATCATTTTTTTATTTACAATTTAGCCTAAAGGCCAAATTGTAAATGAAAAAATTGAAACATCAAACACTCTGTTGTGTCCATTCTAAAAATATTTTATCATCTTACACATTTGCTACTCTGGTTATTTGTGTATCTCTTCCCTGTCACAATGTCTGATCGTCCCGATAGACGCCGTTACAAGGCCTACGAGAGTTCTTTCTCGCGTGGTGGCCTGTATGACACTGATGTGGCAACATTCAGAGCAACTCCGCCTATGCTTTTGTGTGAGGATGGAAGGCTTGGGATGAACGTCTCTGGAACCATCATCCCGATAGTGTCACAATACTCTCCAGTCTACGAAAGACGTCTGATTCTTGACCCTTTTGGAAATTTCCAAGAGGTTCTGGTGCGCATTCGTTAGATGCCAATTTGTTTTGTTTATTCACATAAATAATACAAATAAAAATTGATAATAAAAGTGTCTAATAATTATGACTTCATATATTATTATCAAAATGGAAGACTATATTGCAACACCAATTGTGGATCCACAACCAGAATCTCTTAAGAGAACATATTTGCCAGAAAATGAAGAAGATAGTACAGATTATTATATTGAATGGCACAATATGCACATTTTAAATCTTAATGAAAAAATTAGCACATTAGTTGAAGATAAACTCAAATCTAAAAAATGTATTAAAGAAATACATCATATTGGTCTTGTTACAGAACTAGCTGAAAAATTTAATCCAAGTAATTTTGATTTAACAAAAATGCCAGACAAATGTACAGTAATTTTATATAAATACTATGATGATCTAAATCCACAAAAATTGGTGGGCAATGAAGCACTATTGTATAACCAGTTAGCGAAAAAATATAAATATATTCGTATGAGTAATGATTTTTATCAAACATATGATTATTGCATTGTTGACGATGATATTAAATGTTTGTTAAGAGATAAATATGATTGTGACATGGGCTATGATGATTCACTTTCGGGGATAGTTGATGTATGTATTGGCAATTTGCCAGAAGAACAAAGATATACATGTGTTTATTCTGATATACCATCTTTAAAACTTCTTATTGATTATATTGATATACTGCCTCACATTAGTTCATCTTTATTGAAAAAAGAGTTTGAAACAGTTACGGACACTATATATTTTCAATATGATACAAAGGTTCAACATGGTAAACGGCTTGATGATTGGAACAATTCACAACAAATCTGTGATATTCGAAGTGGCAGAAGTAATGCATTTGTTAAAAAAAATAAATTGACAGTATTAGAATGTTGGTCTTAAAAATAAAAAATTGATAATAAAAGTATATATGACCATTTGTTTATAATAATATAATACAATTTACAATGGCTTTATTACTCAGGGCTTTCAACAACGCAATGATTGCTAAACCTATGTTAACAACATCGATTGCAACTGGATTTTGCTATGGAACTGGTGATGGGCTTGCACAAACTATTGACATTAAAAAAGGAAATAGAGAACACTATGATACACACAGATTATTAGTATTTACATTATTTGGCATTTCAATGGCTGGACCAATTTATTATACATGGTTCCGAAAAATTGATACAATGCCAAAATTATTAGAGGGACTTGTAAAATGGAACCAAACAAAGCATTTAACAAGGGAGTTTAGAAAGCAACTAAGCGATAGTTTGCATAAAGGCAATATTGAAAATATGAGTATGAAACAATTTAGACAGGAGTTTAAAAATCATTTTGACACTTTTGATAAACCAATTATTAGAAGTAAAACAATTCTTGTTGCAAAAGTCTATGCAGATCAGTTTATTTTTTCGTCACTTTATCCAATTTTCTTTTTCATGACAACAGGTGTTTTGTTGGCAAATACAAAGAAAGAAGATTTTGAATACATTAAACAAAATAAAAATTTAAATTATGCAAAAATCAACAAGAGTATTGTCGATTCATGGGAAAATTTAAAGAAGAAATACCTTACAATTTATATCGCAGATTGTGCTGTGTGGCCAATGGCTCAAATGGCAAATTTTGCTTTTATTCCTGTTGCATATCAAGCATTGTACGTCAACAGTTTGAATATCTTATGGAATGCATTTATTTGTTATGTTTCGCAAGAGGGGTATTAAGTCAATTTAACATATCGTGTTAATTTCTCTATATTTGGTTTATATCCTAATTCAATTAATTTTTCAAATATCTTTCCAATATTCCTTGAATCATCTAAACCTGAGTGATGTCGTCCATCTAGTGTTAAACCCATTTCCATTAACATTCCATACATACCACCAGCTTTTTTATTATAATGTTCTGTGTACATTGCTTTTATATTTATGTATCGAAGGTATTCTTTTGGTGGTGTCAAGTTCCAATTTTTATACTCCATTTTTGCCATTTGCATTAAATCCCAGTCACCACATGTCACAAAAGTCATATATCTTGTATTATTATTTGTCATTTTTTTAATCCACTCATAATGCAACTCAAACACATCAGGAAATGATTTTCCTGCATCAACTTGTTCCTGTGTAATTCCAGTTAGGTCTGTACAAAATTTAGTTAATTTTTTATTGTTTTTGGGCAGACAATATTCTTGGAACTCGCCTAATCTTTCTGTTTTGCCATTTTTTACTTTTATCATAACAGAGGGAAATTCAATGACTTCATTTGGAAAACTATGTTTGTCATCACATGTTGCTTCAAAATCAAGTATACATATGTAATATTCATCATCTATTACGTCTCCAACAGTTAATTTTTTATTTGGTAATTTTAATAAATCAATTAAGTTATTATGATATTCAAGTGCAATTATTTTTCCTTTTTCAGTTCTTATTTTATCTGTTATGTATTTTAATAACTCTTCTGTATTTCCATGTTTTAATTCATATATTCTATAAGCATCGCATACACAATCAACTAAATAATCGGTGATTGTCTCATCCCCTTGTAAATTAGATAAAACTTGATATGTCCAAATGAAAATCTTTTTTGCATCTTTCACATTTTTCTTTAAAAAGTTCTTTACGACATGTTTTTCAACGTTTAATGCATATTCACACAATAAAGCAACATAATATGCATTATTATCATTGGATAATTCATGAGCAAATTTTGCAATCTCAAGTGATTTTTCTAAATATTCTTTTGGAACAAAATCACAAATTATTTTTTCGACGTCTGACATAACAAGTTATAACAACATATTCTTATATAACTTATTACAATAGATTATATTCGTGTATATATTGCTTAAAAAGAATATTATTATATCATATATGGGGTCAAGTAATGGCAAACCCACTTTTTCGTGGTATAGCACACAAGAGTTTACATTATATGAATTTGAATTGCCAGATGATGAACAAACATCGATTGGCGATATATGTTATGCTTATATAGATAATCACACACAAATTACTAATGGAGGTCAAAAGAATTTCGTTAGGACTGATGTATGTCATCGAAAAATGACATTTGATGGTATAGATGGATTTTTTTTACAAAAGGTAAATGTGAGCAAACATTTGAAAGATTTGGATATACTTGACAATTTACCAATTCGACACATAAGATTGATTGAATCAGAGTATCCACTGGATTTTTTACTGAGATTTCCAAAATTGACATACTTACAAATTGCAAAATCGAATCAAGGGATTGATGATAAATATATCGAAACGATAGACAAAATTACAACATTGAATGATTTAAGATTATTATCAACATCAGGTTGGTTTTCAGCAGATCCAGAAAAAATAAGAAAGTTATGTTCAAAAATTAAAGTTATAAGATTGTCTGCTGCAATGTTGAGATCTATTTGGGATCATAAGAAATTATTTGATGAAGTTTTTGTAAAACAGAAATTAGACAAATTTTTCTTCTCTTGCAACAAGCCTGATTATACGACTAGAAAAAGACCAGATGTTAAAAGGTTTTTAGAAACGACAGATCCAAAGGCGCCATATGAATTAGATTTAAATTTTCCCTTTGATGCAGATGTTTATGAAGAAGTAAATAAAAAAGGTTTTGATTCTATGAGAATTACACACGTTGGGAAAATAAAACTGTCTCCATTATTAAACATTGAACATTTTCATTTTTATGACTTTAATGAAGAGGGATGCGACTGGATATGTAGCACACCTAAAAATTCAAAATTAAAACGTATTTCTTGTTCAGTATGTGCATGTACATATGAACAATATGAAAGAATGAAAAAATATTTTGAAGACATTGGTCTTAATGTTGACATGGAAGATGTTTATTTCTTTATTGCAAAACCAGATTTCACAACAGTTACATCTGATGATGGAACTCCGACTGATGAAGAAAGAAAGAAAAAAATAAAAATATATGAAACAAATAACCCCTTAAAATTGCGAACAGATGAAGAAAATAATAGTCCAAAAGAAATAAAAAAAGTAAAAGCAGTGAAGAAGAAAAAAGGCAAAAAGAAAAATTAAATAAGTAACTTTTCATCAAATGTATCTTCAAGTTCGATGTCATCAAACATAGAATTAATGATTGTCACAAAAGTCTTTTTACTCTTTTCTGCATTTCCTAAATCCCAGTTTGCTTCAACAATATCCATTGCAGTAACATATAAATTTACATTAATCCATCTGAACAATTTTACAAGTTCAGATGGTTTTAGTCCATCATTTGCAAGAACCCCTGTAGAATTAAAATATTTAGGGTCTAAACTGTCAACATCCCATGAAATATGGAAGATTGCAGCCGGATCTGTATTAATAATTTGTTTTAATTTACAAATCATGATTTCAAGATCTCTTGTATGAAAAATGTTTAGATCTTTAACCACATGATGTTCAAATTCGTCAATATCCCTTGCACCAAAATACAATAGTCGTGATGTTGGCAATAATGCTGGTAATAATACTGGTTCTACATTTGTCCATGGTTTTTCTAATCCAATAACGCCAGCCAAAGGCATTCCGTGGTGGTTTTTAGTAATGGACTTATCATATGTGTTAATGTCAGTATGTGCATCAATCCATAATACATATACATGTTCATCACTTTCTGCCGATCTAGCTAAGCTTCCTAAAACAGTTGCTTGTCCAATAGAGTGATCGCCGCCAATAACTAGTGGTCTTTCACAAGATAAGCATGTTTCATATAGATCATCATAAATTTTTGTATCACTCATATGTTTTGTCCAATATTTCTTTTCATGAAAATCATCATTTTTTAACTGTTTCTCTTCAATTGGATTGTCATACACACTCAAAACATTGCCTTCTGCAAGCAAGTTATTTGCGATTGGTTCTCTTACAATACTTTCAGTTTCAAATGCACTTTTTGCAACTCCGTAATGTCTTTGACCTGCATTTGTGCATACTAAAAGCAAATCGCTAAATCGTAAAGCCATTTTGTATTTATATTATCTTTTATATACATAGGTTATTTTATGTTTATATTTCAATTTTTTTATTTATTAATTTAGCGTCAGCTAAATTAATAAATAAAAAAATGATAAAATCGCGAATATCGATTTTACAATTTTTTATCATATATGTATTTTCAAACAAAATAAATTAATGAATAAAAATAATGAAAATCCCGCTAGGGATATTTCACAATAGGCCAAAGTGTAAATAAAAAATGATGGAATTTATGTCACTGAATAAAAATGATGAAATCCCCCATCCAAAAAATTTGAAAAATAATTAACATAAGTAGTAAATAATAAATAAATATATTATAATAGAATATAAAATGAATGTTTTAAATTACATATCTTCAACGGCAACCGAAGTTATTTCAAAATCAATTGTAGCACCCTTACGAGTCGTATCAAATAAAGTTACTGAATACAGAACCAAAGAGGAAAAAGATGAAAAACCAGACAGGATATATGAGACAAATAAATATGAACAATACAAATCACTTACATATGAACCCATAAATATAATTGACAACTTGTATTTAGGACATGCAATAAATGCTGGTTCATATTATGTATTAAAAAAACTAAACATCGGATTGATTATGAATGTCACAAATGAAATTGATAATTATTTCGAAGATTGCAAAGAGTTTGAATATGCAAAATATGATATATCAGACAATGGAAAAGATAAAATTAACAATCATCTGATAAATTCTTATTTAAAAATTATTGATTATCAAAAAACTTATCCAGACAAAAATATTTTTATTCATTGTTACATGGGTGCAAGTCGTTCTGTTTCAGTAATTTTGTATTATTTAATGAAACAACATGATAAAACGCTTGATGAAGCTATTGAATTTGTTAAAAATAAAAAAAATTGTATCAACATATCAACAAGATTTAGAGATGACATAATTGAGACATATGCATGTACATCGACTCTTTAATAATAATCAATGATATGACAGTCGCTGTCATTGTGGATATTTTGTTTAACAATTAACTTAAACATTCCAGTATTCAACAATGCATCTGCAATGTTCTTTGTATGAAAATATCCTCCGAAGAACACAATATTGTCTTGTATTTTTCCATCAAACTTTCTCAACATTCTAAATAATATGTAGAGATCCATATAAATTTGTAAAATTCCACCTGCAATATCATTTTGTTTTACACCAAATTCAGACAGTTTTCTGTCATTAAATAATGAATGTAAAAATTTATTCATGTATCTTTCCTTGTCCTTTATATGATCAATATCATCTAATAATTGTGTCATATTGTCATAAAATTCGAGTGCTTCTGTTCCGTCAGAAAATATTTTTTCATGATATTTTTCAATGCTCTTTACGTAGTCTTTAATAACATCCGCATTATCCCATGATTTTAATAATTTTTGTTTTTGGACTTCTATTTTTGTAAATTCCATTATATTTTGTTGCCCTGTAAATACGTCTCTAATTATATCTCTGTGTTCTTTCATAACCTGTCTAAAAAATTCTAACTCGCGAATATAGGCATCAAAAAATTCTTTGTTATCACTGTACCTTATTTCGTTATATTTGTTTATATATTTAGACATCATTATATCCAAATCATGTCCCAATAACATATATGTCATTGTTGTAGCGATATAAAAACTTTTTCCCATGGATGTATAAATTTTATTTTCTTCGTCATTTACAAATATATTTCTAACATCACCTGAGTGCAATCTCAAATTTTCAGTTCCTTGATATTTAGTTCTTAATAAATGTATATATGTTTCATAAAATTTGTCTATTCTAGAAATAATGATTTCACTTGAAGATTTACCATCTCTAAATTTTTCGATGTCTGTTTTTCCATATGGATTGTATTTTGTTTCCAAATAAAAATCCAATTTTCTTGGTGCTATTGAATACATAATATATGAAACAACATCAGTTATTTCTAAACAATTCTTCTCACATCTTTTACAATTTTTATTTTCTGCATGATGCTCGCCTAACAACAACATTTCTATGTCTTTAAATTCATGTCTGCCTTTTACAAGCATAATTCTTCTTGCGCCACTTACTGTATCAATCAATTTGGGAAATAATTCTGATATGTGTTCCGCTTTCTTAAAATTCTTCTTTTTAATTCTTGCAAGTTGTTCATCGATCACAATTTGTAAATCTCTACTTAAATCACCATTTTTTGCTTCTTGTTTTACACTTTCATCTTCAATCAGACCATCAATATAATAGCTTTCCAATTCGCCATCATTCAAAAGTGATATATTGGCTAATTTTCTGAATAACATTTTTGATATTTTTTCTTCTGGTGTATTAGCTGCAAAAATGATTCTCTGCAGTGATTTTGTTTTTCCTCCCGAACGATGGACTCTTCCTAATACTTGGATCAAATTTGTTGCGCTTGTTGTTGGACTGATTAAAGCAACTCTCGGATGCTTTCCATTTATATCATGAAGTGACACGCCAACACCTCCAGCTTTTATATTTGCAACAATAATTCTTACTTTATCATTTTGAAAGTCCTCAATGTTTTTATCTCTTTCTTTTAAATTTTGTCCCCCATAGATACCCACAGAACCTTTTAATTCATGTAATAACTTTTCTAAACTATCTGTATAATTAACAAAAATAACTACAGAACAGTTATTATCTAAATATTCTTGTGTCAATTCAATAAATGTTGGTACTTTTAACATTTCAATATGTTTAAATTGTGATTGAAGATGTGCTAGAAGAAATCCTCTTTTTTCGCCTTGTTCTTTTAATTTTCTTAATTTTTCTGCAATCTCTTCATAAATCTTTTGAATGTCTTTACTTGCTTTCATCTCATATGTTTCTGCAGTGATTTGTGTTTCTGGAAATTTGTCTCCCAATTCTGCAATAGTCAATCTTGCTGCTAAGGGGTTTTTTTCATCATATAAAACAGAATATATTGTTTTTGCAGGAGTTGTCAATTTTCTAATCCAATCTGCCAAAATTCTAATACTGCTGCCTATTCCTAATATATATCCAAAAATGGCAAATTCATATGGTTTTTCAACAATTGTTGCACTCAACATTAAAATTTTATTCCCAGTTTCTTTTGCAGACAATAACATACGTGCATTAAAAGTGTCTATAAATTTACATCTATGTACTTCATCAAAAATAAACATAGCATCTTTTGGAACTTTCCATTCATAACTTGGCTTTTTGTCTTTTGTAATTTTTATATATGGGCATACTAATTTTGCATTTTTGTATATATATTTACCTCTTGCAACAAGTTCATAATTAGAGACAAGTAAATATTCAACACCAAATTCTTCTAAAACTGATCTCCACTTACTGACAACATTTTTTGGACATAACACAACAGGTTTTACATTTAATATTTTACAAACATATGATGCTATATATGTTTTACCAATTCCAGGATCTGATGCATCAAGAGCATAACCATTCTGTTCTAATATCTTTATTAATTTTTCAGCATGAGGTTGTTGATAATCTAATAATTTTATTCTTTTGTCAATTTCTTCCTTATTTTCCATTTTTTTTAATAAGGCAAGATCGTCACTTATGTCTCCACCATACATATTATAGAATTATATTTTATTCTTCAATTGCTTTTGTTGGATTGTTAAAATGAAATTTAGTTGTGATATAATTAAGAATGTTATTAGATAAAATATTGCTATTCATTTTTTCTTCAATTGCACTAACCATCATATGCCATTCAGTGTATTCACTGATTAAATCTGGGTCTTCCATATGTCTGTCATAATCTTCTTTCATCCTTTCTAAATATTTTTTATTTTTGCAATGGTCTGCAATCATCACACATATTTCATGCAACATAGGATTTATTACTTGCGCTTTTATCAAATCACCACCTTTATCCTTTTGCCACAAAAATTTCCCACCCTTGTATGTCCTAACAATATAATTTAATCTATTTAGGTCTGTACTAAAAAAACTTCTTTCATCATCATTTTTTAAATATTTTGAGATAATAACATCACCAATGTGTTCAATTAACTTTTTATCGTCATACATCATTTTAATGTAATTTACGCTTTGTCCAAGATTGTCAAATGTTATTTTTTCTCCATTTTTGTTGATTCGATAACCAAGCATTTTACGTATTTCAATACTATTCAATTTCTTTAATGTGTTCTTATGATTGTAATGTTTTATAATATATTTTGCAGAAGACATTGATTTATCACAAATGTCTTTTAATAAAGATATTTGTTCATCTTTTTGTTTCATATTTTTTTCTTTTACTTTTATATTTTCTTTTTCCACTTTTATCTTTTCTTCTTTTACTCTGATATTTTCTTCTTTTATTTTGAAAGTATCGCCTTCCACTTTTTTTACAAGTTTTTTTTGCATTTGAATTTTCATTTTAAGTTTCAGTTCTTTTGTTAATTGTTTTTTAAATATTTTTTCTGCCTCTTTTCTTTCATTCTTTAATTGTTTCTTGTTTTCTTTTGCCTGCTTAACAACTATTTTTGATAATTCCTTTTTTATTTGCTTTTCCTTTTTAACTTCTGATGTTTTTAAAGCTAGCTGTAATTTTGCATTTTCTAATTGTAACTTCAATATACTAATTTTATCATCTGCTGTCATATTATCAAACTCAATTTGCATATTTCTCGAGTGTTTTTGGGTGGCCAAATGTGTATCATATCTAGTTTTATATATAGTGTAAAATTTGCATGGTTTACATGAATACTTCATAACAATAATTAAGTTTAATAAAATAAATTAAATTTAAAAACATCACAAAAATATATATAATACAAAAATCATATATTGAAATCTATGTTATATTTACAATTCAATTATTGATAACTCATAAAAATGCAAAAAGTTCATATATATATTAAAATCACACCTATTACTTTTTGCATTTTTTGTCAAAAAAGTTTATAAACGGTGCAATTTTATATTCATATATTCAAAAACATGCAAAAAACAGGAGGAGTATATGTAACCGAATTCGGAATGTTGACAAAAAAGTATATATATGACTCAAAATCACCTAAAAGTCAGCGTTATACTCTATTCCAAAATCAAAAATGACACAATGATACCGAAATATGATAATTTTGATTTCTTCCTTTTTACCAGAAAATTGTTAAAATATACTTATGACTTTTCATGTATTATTTTTGCAGTCATGTGTATTTAAAGTTAATTATGTTTAGAATATAATACAGTTTGCAAAAGTGTATATGTTATTTTTTTAATTAATATTGTCATTATAAGACAAATTAAAATTATTGAAATGGTTAATGTATATACAATTATTAAAGCAATAAGTGACAAAAATTATAGTGTTACAAATGATATACGATGCTTTGTACAATTTTTTTATGATTGATATAAAGGACTAAGTAACCAAAAAATATTATTTTTACATATTTTATTTTAGATCCATTTACACTTCATCAATAGAAAAATAAAAAAGGATTCATGAATACAATAAAAAATAAAAATTTTCCTTTTTTCAAAAAACTAATCAAAAATCGAGTTTTCTTGTAAAGTAACTATATAACCAAAATAAACTTTCCAAATTGTAGCCATTGTCCCTGTAAAAATGAAAGTGAACATGAAAAAATTTTCAAAAAAACATGCTTACCTTATTCCATTTCATAATCATTAATACTTTTTTGTAAATTTTTCTTAAAAAAATTCAAAAAAAATTTTAAAATTCTAAAAAAAAAATTTTACGAAAGTGAATATGTTTCGAATATCGAAAAATCAAATCACAATTAAAATTGAAAAGTTTGAAAAATTTTAAAATTCAACACAAACTTATTTGTGTTATAAAATTAAAAAAATGATTTTTTCCAATTTTAATTTTACAATTTATCATAAAAATACTGTTAAATGTACACATACCTATCATTTAACGATGAATTATAAATTAAAAGTGAATAAGAATCATTATTAATGAATTAATATTTTTTTAATAATTTGCAGACGATTGCTTTAATGATTGCAGACGATTGCTTTAATGATTGCAGACGATTGCTTTAATGATTGCAGACGATTGCTTTAATGATTGCAGATGATTCTCTAATGATTGCAGACGATTGCTTTAATGATTGCAGATGATTCTCTAATGATTGCAGATTGATTCTCTAATGATTGCAGATGATTCCTTTAATGATTGCAGAC
>Ga0214923_10001723_pt1 | contig 30466 bp, 28 predicted proteins | sample LL1510_MetaG_FD_177993 | JGI IMG/M metagenome (GOLD analysis project Ga0214923, IMG submission 177993) | Freshwater microbial communities from Lake Lanier, Atlanta, Georgia, United States - LL-1510 | ecosystem: Environmental > Aquatic > Freshwater > Lake | place: USA: Georgia | collected...
CAGAGGAGGCGGTAAGAGTAAATGGTGAGTTTAGAACTGCGCCAAATGGGGATAAGCGAATTTTAGTAACTAAGCAACCAATTGGTGTCTCTCTGTTGATTACACCATGGAATTTTCCAGCAGCAATGGCAACTAGGAAGATTGGGCCAGCACTGGCTTCTGGTTGCACAGTGATTTTAAAGCCAGCAGGTGAGACCCCACTTACTGCTATGGCAATTGTTGAGATCTTAGAGCGGGCAGGAGTGCCAGCGGGAGTGGTTAATTTGATATTGCCAGTGCCATCAGGTCCTGCAATTGCCAAGATGTTAAAAGATCCAAGGGTGGTAAATCTTTCCTTTACTGGATCAACCTATGTTGGTCAGATCCTATTAAAAGAGGCAGCAGATCAAGTTATTAGATGCTCAATGGAGTTAGGAGGAAATGCTCCATTTTTAGTGTTAGCTGATGCCAATGTTGATGATGCAGTATCAGGTGCGCTACTTGCCAAGATGCGAAATGGAGGAGCTGCCTGCACAGCCGCAAATAGATTTTATGTTGCAAAAGAGGTAGCAGGTGAGTTCACAAGCAAGTTAGCAGATGCTATGGGTAAGTTAAAGATGGCACCCGGAACATCAGCTGGTGCCCAACTAGGTGCAAGTGTTTCTATTAAAGAGCGCAATAAAATTGCCCAATTAGTTGATGATTCACTTACTAAAGGTGGCAAAGTGATAACAGGTGGTAAAACTCCAGAAGGAGCTGGCGCCTTCTATCCAGCAACAGTTTTAACAGTTAACAAAGATAATCCAATATTAAAAGAGGAGATCTTTGGCCCAGTTGCACCAATAGTTATTACCTCATCAGATGAAGAGGCAATTGAGTTGGCAAATAAAACTGAGTTTGGTCTTATTGCTTATGTTTACTCACAAGATTTAAAGCGAGCTTTAAAAACAGCAGAGGCTTTGGAATCTGGCATGGTGGCCATAAATAAAGGTGTTATCTCAGATCCAGCTGCACCATTTGGAGGGGTTAAACAATCAGGCTTAGGACGTGAAGGTGGCTTTGCCGGTTTAGAAGAGTTTTTAGAAACTAAGTACATAGGAGTCGAAATATAAGTATTAAACGAAATGTGAACTAAAAATAAAGTTGTAATTTGTCTAGTATATAATATTTAGTAATTAAGTCTAATTTAAACTGCATATGGTAATGTGTACATATGAAAATCGATTTTTCTTCTGTAATTTCAACATTCATTGGCTGTGAAAACGATATTCCTTCAGACTATGAATCAATTTCAAATAGGATTTTTGAAGCTATAAATGAATGTAAAACTTGCCTAGATCATGGAGAATTTGTTGACATAAATCTAGGCGTTATTGGCTCTATTGTATACCCTTTTTATAAGTATAAGAATTTAACTTCATTAGATTTACTTAGCCCGGAAGATATCTTTTTGTTTTCTCGCTATGTGATTAATTATCCAACCATTAATAGATTTATTGACATCGGAGCAAATATTGGTCTACACTCTTTAGTAGCAAAGAAAATAGGTTATTCAGTAATTAGTTTTGAACCAGATTTGGATACACTTGGCGATGCCAAAGAATTCTTTGAAGCTAATAATGTAGAATTTCATGAGTTAAAAGAAGACGAAATATCATTTGAAAAATTTAAATACAAACCCGACGACTTTTTACTAGTACAAGCTGCAGTTTCAGATTTCAATGGATTTACTAAATTTACAAAGATTTTAGATAACCCGACTGCGAATCATCTATCGGGGCGTAAATCGAATATTTATGGGGAAACGATTGAACACAATGTTCAGGTAATTTGCATTGATAGAGTAGATTTTGAAGCTGTTATAAAGATGGATGCTGAAGGGGAAGATGCTAGAATTTTGAGATCAGTTTTAAACTCAGGAATCAGGTCTGGCTTTTTGTATCTCTGTGATTGGCGTGGCGAGACTAGGCAAGATATATTTAAACTTTTATCCAAGAATCAACGCCATGTCTACAATCCATTTTTGAAAAAAACGGTAGAGAACATTAACGACTTGCCAATGAACAAATCTTCTGACTTTATACAAGTAGAGATCTAGAAATTGAGCATGAAAGACGTAGAAATTAATTCACTATATTCATGCCTATGTTGTTCACGGCAAAACTTGATTGAACTATGGAATTTACCAAACTTGCCCTTAACTGGTATTTATGTAAATGACAATTCTTCTTTAGATTTTCCATTTTTATTTGACCAAGTTCTCATGTTTTGTAGTAATTGTAGCCACATACAATTGAGCAATATAATTGATTCGGAATTTTTATACAGGGATACTTATTCGCATTGCACAGAACAAAGTCAATTGTCTCATTTAAGCAATTTAAACTTGCTTGAGGTTATTACAAAAAAATTTTTAAACAAAAACCAAATTTTAGAAATTGGTTGTAACGATATTTTTCTGCTAAAAAAACTTAAGCATATTGCTAAAAACTTAGCCGGAATTGATCCAATTTATGATGACTACAAGCAGGAGATCCATCCTGGAATTTTTGTGCATGGTGGTTTTATGGAGTCAATAGACTTAGATAATTTATTAGATAATCCGGTTGATCTTGTCATCACCTCTCATACTTTTGAACACTTGACTAATCCTAGAAGTGCATTAGAGTCGCTTAAGCCGTATTTAGCAAAAAAATTTGATTTCATTATCGAAATTCCATCTTCCTTACGTATGGTAGATCAACTAAGATTAGATCAAATATTTCATCAACATGTCAGTTACTACTCACCAGATTCAATAAGTGCTCTATTGAAAGTAATTGACGCCACACTCGTTGAAGTAACATACAATTACGGACTTTGGGGGGGGACACAAATTTTACATTTTACAAATTATGTTGAATGTAGTGAAGTTAAAAACTTCAAACTGACTTATAATGACTTTTCGAATTCAAAAGCATTTTTCTACAATGAAATTGAAGCGGTCAAGTTTAAGATTGAACATGCCCCTGGAAGGGTATTTGCATATGGAGCAGCACAAATGTTACCAATTTTACAATATCACTTAGGTGCTCCATTTGACCAAATTGAAGCGATATTTGATGACAATATAGATCGAATTGGAAAATTTTTTCCTGGTGATAATCGACGCATTAAGTCATTTAAAGAATTTGAATTTAGGTCAAATGATACGGTGCTTATTACTGCACTAGATAGTACTAAACCACTTGTTCAAAATTTAATAAACAAAAAAGTTAATTTAATTATAGTCCCGCTAGGAAATGTCTAAATGGATTTGGGGATAAATAAGAAAGTTGCCCTAGTAACAGGTGGTGCAAGTGGAATAGGTAAAGCAGTGGTTAGTGAGCTAGCTGAGAATGGTTGTAGGGTTTTTTTTACTTCTAGGAAGGCGACCCAAAATTTTGATGTCGGCAATAATAAAAATTATGATTTCCAGCCGCAGCTATTGGTTGTTGATGCAGCATCTGAAAACGGTCCCAAAAAAATAATTGAAGAACTTACAAAAGAAGGGGTAACTATAGATATTTTAGTGAATAACATCGGAGACACGCTAGGAATTCTTGATCCTTTTTGTTCTCTTGAGGATTGGCGAAAAATTTATAGATTAAATCTAGAGTGTCACATTGAATTAAACAACCTTATTTTACCCAAAATGATAGAGAATAATTGGGGGAGAATTGTTAATATTTCAGCGAATGCAAGTTTAGAAAATTCTGGTCCAGTTCCTTACTGTGCAATAAAGGCTGCATATACAGCATATACAAGGTCGATGGCTAGGGTATTGGCAAAAACTGGTGTCGTGATGTCGGCGGTGCTGCCTGGCGTAGTTGTAACCGAAGAAGGTCACTGGCAGAATATTTTAAAAACTAATCCGAGTCATGCAGAAACTTATCTCAAAGAGCGAACGCCTATACAGCGATTTGGTCGAACTAATGAAATTTCGCCATTTGTAGCTCTCCTTTGCTCCGAAAAAGCAAGTTTTGCAATTGGGTCAATTCATGCAATAGACGGAGGACAAGCAAGACATTACTACTCTGGCAATTTAGATGCGTTCTCTTAATTAATTTATTCTTCTTTCAGGTATTTCCATTTTGGATCAGCTAACATTTTTTCTAGTTCTCCATCGTTTAGTGAGTAGAAATTTTCGCTTGATGGAAAGTTTCTAGTTCTAACATCCTCGGCATATTCTAGTAAGGCATTTTCGATAAGTAACCCAGCCTCGCAATAGCGTCTGACAAACTTCGATTTAAACTCAAAAAACATTCCAATTAGATCGTGCATAATAACTAGTTGCCCGTCGACCTTATCTCCAGCTCCTATTCCATAAACAGGTATGTCAAGGTTTTCAGAAATTAATGCTGCAGCCTCGCGCGGCATTGCCTCTAAAAACATAAACTTGCAGCCAGCGTCTTGTAACTTCAGCGCGTCTTCCAGTATTAATTTTGCAGAATCTAGAGTTTTGCCTTGAACAGTATAGCCCCCCAATAAAGCCCTAGTTTGTGGAGTTAAACCTAAATGCCCCATGACAATAATTCCTGAATCGGCAATCGCTTTGATTCTTGAGTACATATTGCCTTCAATTTTAACCGCATCACAACCTCCCTCCTGCATAAATCTCCCAGCGTTTTTAATAGCTAACTCATCTGAAGGTTGATAGGACATGAATGGCATGTCTCCAATTTGAAATGCATACTTATTAGCTCTCCAAACACCTCTACAATGCGCAATCATGTCATCCATTGTTACTGCAATAGTAGTTTTATAACCTAAGACGGTCATGCCTAGTGAATCACCTACTAGAATAAAATCAGCCTTGGCTTTATCAGCTAAAATTGCTTCAGGATACGTATATGCAGTGACACCAACAGCAGGAATATTCTCTGACTTTAACCTTTGCAAAGTTCGAATCGAAACTTTCTGTCTGTCTGGATTTACTGTTGAATCTGACAATTAACACACCCTATCTACAAGAACACTTAATTATATCACGTTTACTCATAATCTGGTTTTGAGAATAAATCGTCAAGATTAGTCAAATTGCCACCAAATTTCAACATAGGTTTAATAATCTGCTCTGGATTAATCATTACATCATAAATAATTGGTGATTTGTTGTTGAGCAGAATCTTAGATGCTTGTTCTATAGTCTGAATTTTTATGTAACTTATGCCAAAACTCTCAGCTATCAATTCAAAATCTGGGAAAAATAGTCCTGACTTATAATCTACTCCGATTTGATTTCCATTTAACCAAGTATTTATTGTTTGTTTTTGAATTCCGTGCCCTCGATTATTAAATACAAAAACATTGATTGGCAAGTTATGCCTAGCTAATGTGCCCAGTTCCTGCAAACACATCATTAATCCACCATCACCTATTATGCAATGTATATTCATTTTAGGGCTACTAAAAGCAGCACCAATCGCGGCGGCTAATGAAAAACCCATTGGTGAATGGTTCCAAGCAGAAATCAATCTTTGATTTGAATTTACTTTGAATGCTTGCATGGTCCAACAAAGATTGCCACCAGCATCGGTAAATATTACATCACTTTCCTTAGCTTTATCAGAAATTATATCCACAAATTTATAGGCATTTATTTCATCAGGTTCTGATTGATGTTCTGAAATTATCGTGTACTCGGATTTAATTTTTAGTAACCAAGAATGCCACTTTGAATTATTGAATTTTTTTAGTTTTATTCGACGTAAAAAATTATTTAGATCAAAATTTAAAGTATAGTCAATTTTCAATCCAAGTTTTTTAAATTTGTTTAGCTCATATTTATCGATATCAACTATAATCTTAAGTGCATTAGGCGCGAAATCTTGAATTCGACCCCCCACTTGCATTTGATTTAAGCGGGCACCTAGCACAATGAGTAGATCGCACTCTGAGATAGCCCAATTGCTATACCTAGGGCCACAAACTCCGAAAGTACCCATGTTCAAGTAATGTTTTTCAGGGAATAGATCTTTCGCTCCCCAAGTTGTTATAAATGGTACGTTCAAATCCTCAATAAAACGCTGTATCAATTCTTCGCTTTTACTTATTCTAATACCTGAACCTAAAACCACAAGTGGTTTTCTGCTTTCAACGAGTAAACTATTTACTTGTTCACATGATTTTTTTATATTTACCTTTTCTTTGCTATCAATTTTATCTGGGTAAAAAGTTTTTAATTTATTTTGGTTCACTTGCATTCTTTGTAAATCGTCTGGAAGGTCAATAAGCACTGGCCCGGGTCTTCCGTTAGTAGCCAAATAAAAAGCTTTACCAAGTTCATACTTGATATCTTCTGGTTTTGAAATTTTAGTTGCATACTTGGTAATTGGTTTAAAAATATTCAAAACGTCAGTTTCCTGAAACCCATATTGGCGTAAAAGTTTAGAAGGTTTTTCTCGAAATTTTGAAACTTGACCAGTAATACAAATCATTGGAATTGAATCGAAAAATGCGTTACTTATACCAGTTACCAAATTGGTAGCTCCAGGCCCGCTTGTTGCTACACATAATCCTAAACTAGATTTAGAAATTCTTGAGAAAGAATCAGCGGCTGTTGCTGCGAACTGTTCGTGCTGAGTACAAACAATTTTAATTTTTGAGTTACGCTCAATTGAGTCCAGAAGATGAAGTACTGCACCACCAGATACCATAAAGCACACCTCAACACCCATATTTTCAAGGTATTTTGCGACAAAATCAGTCAATTTCACAATATAATCCAATCATAGTTCGGTAAAAAGTCAATCCTTATAAGGACTTAGAGAGAAGCTTATGAAGGAAAATAGAAAATATCTAACAACCTACTTTAGAAAAGTACAAGATGCCTTAGATAGCATTAATGTTGACGAAGTTAATAATTTGGTAAACGAAATTTTAAGTATTAGGAGGAATGGAAATACTCTCTTCATTGCAGGAAATGGGGGAAGTGCTTCTACTGCTTCCCATTTTGCTACGGACCTTGGGATTGGATCATTAGCAAAGTTAAATCCAATTAGAGCAATAAGTCTCTGTGATAATGCTTCGGTAATAACGGCAGTCGCTAATGACCTAAATTTTGTCAATATCTTTGACCGACAATTGAAACTACTTGGAAAGCCGAATGATCTATTAGTTTTGATTTCTGCCTCAGGTAATTCTGAAAATCTATTAAGAGTATTAGAAACTGCAAAATTTATGAATATAAGAGTTTTTTCTCTGACCGGTTTTGATGGTGGGAAACTCAAGAAATTGACTTTAGACTTCAATATTCATATTAATACACCTATTGGGGAATATGGTGTAGTTGAAGATATACATTTATCAATTTGCCATTCTGTCACTCAATGCATAAGGCTTAACTTATAACATGGACGATTCAACTCCTGTTTTAGTGCTAGGTTCAAATTCATGCTCAGCGGTCAGCTATATAGATCATCTTTTAACTCAGGGTAATAAAGTAATTGGTATTTCAAGATCAGATGAAACTCTGGAAGTTTTTAGGGCCTACGCAAAAAACGAGTTATTGCATAATTTTAAATTTTATAAAATGGATTTAAACTCAAGTGCTAATGAGATTATTGAACTTGTAATCAAGAATAAAGTTAAAAATGTTATTAATTTTGCTGCTCAGAGCATGGTGGCTCAAAGTTGGTCTTCACCTGAGGATTGGTACCGAACAAATCTGGTTGGTTTATCCCAAATATGTAAATTGCTTGGTAGGGCTTCAACTTTAGAAAAATTTATTCATTTCTCAACTCCCGAGGTGTATGGCTCTACATCTGGATGGATTAAGGAATCTTTTGAATTTTCACCAAGCACTCCATATGCTATTTCTAGGGCTGCTTCAGATTGGCACCTGAAGGCTTATTTTGAACAAGCAGGATTTCCAGTGATCATAACCCGAGCATCAAACGTTTATGGGCCGCATCAAAAACTCTATAGAATAATACCCAAGACTATTATTAGTATTTTGAAAGAATCTAAGATCCCTTTGCATGGAGGAGGAAATTCAATACGTTCTTTTTTACATAAAGATGATGTTAACTCAGCTTTAGATTTGATAATTAAAAATGGAAGATTAGGTGATTCGTATCATATATCCACACAAAAGACAATAACAATTCGAAATCTCGTAAATGAGATTGGAATTAAATTAGGAGTTAATATAGCGGATCATATAGAAATAGAGTCTGATCGACCTGGCAAAGATTTAGCATATATGTTAGATTCGACAAAAATTAGAAGTGAATTGGATTGGATTGACACAGTAGATTTTAAGGATGGAATTAATGAAACAATATTATGGGTCAAAGATAATTTGAAAGTGTTAAGTAATATTTCAACAGAATATCTGCACAAAAGATAAAATATGAATATTTTAGTAACTGGTGGTTGCGGATATGTTGGCTCAATTTTAGTTCCAACTTTGATCAGATCTGGCTATAAAGTCCTTGTAATTGATACGGAATGGTTTGGGAATTACCTTAAACCTTCTCCAAACCTCAGATTTATAAGAAAACCATTTAACGAAATTTTGATATCAGAATTGAGAAACATTGATGCGGTAATTCATTTGGCAAATATCGCCAATGATCCAAGTGTTGAGCTCATGCCTACTTTTTCATGGGAAACCAATGTACTCCATACAGCTCAGTTATTAGATTTATGTAAAAAATCAGGTAGTGTAAAAAAGTTTATTTACGCAAGTTCTGGAAGCGTATATGGTGTTAAGTCAGAACTGCATGTAACAGAAGAATTAAGTCTAGTGCCTATTTCGACTTATAATAAAACAAAAATGTCAGCAGAAAGAGTTTGTTTAAGTTATTCGAATTTTTTTGATGTCTACTGTGTTCGACCTGCTACCGTTTGTGGTTTGTCGCCAAGAATGAGGTTTGACGTGGTTGTTAATATGTTTGTATTGCAGGCATTTTTAAATAAAAAAATTACTGTGTTAGGTGGCGATCAGATTAGACCCAATATACATATAGAGGATATGGCTTCCGTTTATTTATATTTGGTTTCAAGCGTTAGTGTACCAACTGGTGTTTATAACGCTGGATTTGAAAACTTAAGCGTTTTTGATATAGCGAATCAAGTGTCAAGCGTAGTTGAAGCTGAAATTGAGGTGAGTGATTCAAATGACCCTCGCTCTTATCGCCAAGACTCAAGTAAACTACTTTCAATTGGATTTAAGCCTTTAAAATCAGTAAGAATTGGCATAAATGAAATAGCGGAAGCTTTGAAAAATGGAAGAGTTTTTGATGATGAAAAATGGCATTCAGTTAGTTGGATGAAAAAAATGAAGATTGGAATCAGTCTTTAAAATGGGTGAAGAAATAGACCTTTTAAGGAATTATCCCAAGTCCAAAAGAGATATAGGAGCAAGACTAATCTCAAAAAGTGAAAAATCTAGAAATTTGGCTAGAAAATTTGGAGTGGATTATTTTGATGGTGACCGAAATAGTGGATATGGTGGGTATTATTATAATGAAAAGTATTGGAAAAATGTTATCCCAGATATAATTTCACGGTATCGTCTTGATCAAAATAGTAAAGTTCTAGATGTTGGTTGTGCTAAAGGTTTTTTACTTCATGATTTAAAAAAAGCTATTCCGGGCATGACGATTAGAGGGATAGATATATCTGAATACGCTATTTCTAATTCTCTACAGGATGTAAGGGCTGACTTAAAAATTGCAAATGCAACAAGTTTGCCCTTTCCCGATAATTTCTTTGATCTAGTAATTTCAATAAACACAGTACACAATCTCTCAGTTTCTGATTGTGGCACAGCATTAACAGAAATAGAAAGAGTGAGTAAAGGAAGCTCATTTATCACTGTAGATGCGTACAATACTGAAAATGAAAAGGAAAGAATGGAGGCCTGGAATTTAACAGCATTGACTATGATGTCTTGTCAAGAGTGGAAAATATTTTTTGACAATGTGGGTTATACGGGTGATTACTTTTGGTTTATCCCATGATAATCGACTTTAATACAGCATTCAATATTTACAAAAGTGCTTTTAGAATTAGGTCAATTGAAAAAAGAATTGCAAATGAATATCCAAATGGTGAAATTCGTTGCCCCGTGCATCTATCGATAGGGCAAGAGATTTTAAGCGCTGTATATTCTCAAATTCAGACAGATGTAGATACTGCGATAAGCACCCACCGATCACATGCTCATTATTTGGGTAAGGGTGGCGATCTATACAGAATGATTGCTGAAATTTATGGAAAAGTAACAGGATGTTGTCGTGGCAGAGGCGGATCTATGCACCTGGTCGACCCTTCATGTGGATTTTTAGGCTCGTCTGCAATTGTGGGAAATAGCATTCCTGTTGGCGTTGGCGCAGCCTTTGCCCATAAATTGAAAAAGGATAATGGTGTGACTTTTATTTTCTTGGGAGATGCTGCTACCGAAGAAGGTGTATTTTATGAGTCTGTTAATTTTGCAGTTGTACAACAATTGCCAGCAGTATTTATGTGCGAAAATAATTTGTATTCAGTCTATACAAACTTACAACCCCGACAACCATCAGGAAGAAAAATTACAAATTTGGCCAAGTCATTAGGGGCCACTGTCAAAAACTTAAACTGTAATGATCCAATTCAAATGTATAGTGATTTATTATTTTCGGTTGAAAACACGAGACAAGCCGGGGGTCCACTATTTGTTGAGGTACAAACATATCGGTGGCTTGAGCATTGTGGACCATTCGATGATGATCACCTGGGTTATCGGCCAAGGGGTGAACTTGCTTCCGCGATGCTTAATGATCCAATCGCTATATTACTAGAGCAATTAAAAAGTTTTAATGTGAATGACTTGAATGAAAAACTTGAAAAGTTTTATATAAGTCTGACAAATGAAATCGATGAAGTTTTTCTAAAAGTAAAAAATGATCCTTATCCAGAATTAGATGACGTAATTAGTGGTGTTTATGCACAATGATAATAAAATTAGGCACTCAAACAGCGCAATCGAGATAAGAAACACTTTAAAAAATATACTTAGGAGAGATGTAAGAAGTATGCTATTGGGATTAGGGATAACAGACCCTAAGGGAGTTTTTGGAACTACTCTTGGTTTATTTGATGAGTTTGGTGCACGCAGAGTTATCGAGACACCAACTTCAGAGAATGCTATGACAGGTGTAGGTGTAGGACTCGCTATTTCTGGCTTTAGGCCGATTATGATTCATCAGAGATTGGATTTTTTCTTACTGGCTATGGATCAGATAGTGAATAGTGCAGCTAAATGGCATTATATGTTTGGTAGTAAAACACCTGTACCGCTAACAATTAGATTAATCACTGGTCGAGGCTGGGGACAAGGTCCAACACATTCACAAAATTTACACGCTTGGTTTTCGCATATTCCTGGGCTTAAAGTCGTAATTCCTGCATTTGCATCTGAGGTAGGAGCACTACTTGAGGCTGCGTATCAAGATCCAAATCCCGTAATTTTTATTGAAGACCGGTGGCTTCATGGTCAACAATTTGAAGAAATTGGCAGAGTCAAAAACTTAAGTCTGGGAATTGCAAACATAGTTACATCAGGAAAAGATATTACGCTTGTGTCTTCCGGTTATCTGACGATTGAGTCTTTAAAAGCGGTAAAATCTTTACAAAAATTTAATATCAAAGTGGAACTGATAGATCTACGAAGTATCAAGCCATACGATAAAAACTTAATAATCAATTCTGTACTAAAAACAAATAACCTACTTGTAGTTGATTCGGGATTTACTGATGGATCATTTGGAAATCAAATATTGAGCGAAGTTAACCGAGCTTGCTTTCATATTCTTAAAAGTCCACCAACATTACTTGCTGCTCGAAATGTACCTGAGCCAACCTCACACGGTGTTATTGGAGCTTTTAAAGTTAATGCTTATAACATCGCAAAAAATATTCTTGATCAATTAAAAATTGAATTTAATTCTAATGCCTTATTTGAGTTGATCGATACCAATCCTGATATACCTGATAAAAACTTCTCAGGGCCCTTTTAAGGAGATGAAATACCCAGTTTTATTTTTGGACCGCGATGGAGTTATCAATCAAGAAAGAGGTTATATTTCAAAAAAAGAAGAATTTTTTTTTAATGAATTAATTTTTAAAGTTTGTAAAATATTTAAGTCGATTGGATATAAGATTGTGATAGTTACTAATCAAAGTGGCATTGGTCGAAAAAAAATAAATATTGATGATTTTCACCAATTAACTTTATGGATGTTACAGAAATTTGAAAGGCAAGAAATTATAGTTGATTTAGTGATTGCATCAGCTCTTGATCCTGAGAGTGAAAAAGTTACATATTATGAGGAATTTAGAAGAAAGCCACAACCGGGTATGTTTATTGATGCAGGAGAGATAATTCCCATTGATTTTCAAAACTCTTTTATGCTGGGCGATCGTTTAACTGATGGTTTGGCTGCTCAAGCTGCAGGTATAGGAAATATATATATAATTTCAGATTTAGAATTGCCATCTTATCCATTTGTTTTTGTCAAATCACTTGAAAAATTTCTTGAGTTAAGTAATACCTTAGTATAGTTAACTTATGGAGAGTTTTAAAGCGGCTGTACTTGTTAAACTTAACTCTCCATTAGAAATTTTTGACTTAAGATTCCCTGCACTAAAAGAAAATCAAATATTAATCAGAAATATATATTCAGGAATTTGTCGAAGTCAATTAATGGAAATACAAGGTAAAAGAGGAGTTGATACTTGGATTCCTCACCTGTTAGGGCATGAAGGGTATGGAATTGTTGAAGAAATAGGAAAATCAGTTAAAAAAGTGAAGAAAGATGACAAGGTAATTTTAAGCTGGATAAAAGGTTACGGAACCCAGTCAACTAATCCAAATTATCTAAGTCTAGAGGGTAAAAAAGTAAACTCGGGAAAAATAAGTACCTTTAGCGAATATACTGTAACTTCAGAATGTTTTTTAGCGAAGATTCCAATAGGATTCGATGAAAAGGTTTTGCCATTTTTTGGTTGTGCTTTTTTAACGGGTGCAGGAATGGCGATTAGAAATATTACTAATCAGCATAGAAAAATTGCTATTTTGGGTTTTGGTGGAGTTGGTTCATCTGCAGCTTTAGCACTTGCCAGCAGTGTAGGTTTAGATATCCATATTATTGAGGAGTCTGAGGAGAAGAGGGTCCTCGCCAAGAATTTTGGTTTCGAAAAGATTTTTTCTAAAAATGAGGCAGAAAACCTAGTCGATTATTTTGACCTGTGTATAGAGTCAGCCGGAAGTATAGAATCGATCGAATTGGGGTTTAAAATAATTAATACAAAGGGAAAAATGGTTTTTGCATCTCACCCTGATTCAGAAAAAAAAATCACAATTAATCCTTATGATCTAATCAAGGGAAAGCAAATTCAAGGAAGTTGGGGCGGAGGGTCTCACTTAGATGAAGATATTAGTAATGTTGCTAAACTTTTTCTGGAAAGTGGTAAGAATTTGCAACCATTGGTCGGTCAACTGTTTAACTTACAAGATATAAATAATGCATTTGAGTACCTTGCTAATGGCCTTTCAGGCCGACCTGTACTATATATGTAGGTTTAGGGGGAATTAAATGCCGATGACAGTACTTGTACCTGGCAAGTTCGCCGTTTTACACGCTGGACATATTAGAATCTTTCGTTATGCAAAAGAGATCGGGCAAGAAGTAGTCGCTGCCTTAGATATAAGTGGACTTAACCAATCGGAGATTAGTTGGAGGTTTGATGCGCTATCAAGTCTGGAATATGTTGATAAAGTTGAAACATTTGAGAATAATAATATTAATTTAATTCTGAGATTAAAGCCAGAAATAGTTTTAAAAGGGAGAGAATTTGAAACAATTGATAACATTGAACTTGAAACTTTAAACAGTTATGGAGGTAAGTTAGTATTTAGTTCTGGAACTTCATTTTATTCAAGAGAAGATTCGCTAGAATTCTTTGAACAGAATTTTGAAATAGATAAATTTGGAGATGGTACAGATTACTTGTCTAGAAATAAAATTCGCCGAGAAGATATTTTGTCAACTATTGATGGCTTTCGGAATATAAGGACTTGCGTTATCGGAGACCTAATTATTGATGAAGTAATAAATTGCCATCCGATCGGAATGTCCCAAGAGGATCCAACTATCGTTGCGACACCGATCGACTCTATAAAGTTTATTGGTGGTGCTGGAATAGTTGCAGGCCATTGCAGTGCATTAGGTTCCAAAACTTCACTTGTGACGGTATTAGGGAGTGACACTATGTCCGATTGGTGCAAATCAAATTTCAATAGATCTTCGCCTGAGCTGGAGATTTTTGACGATCCATATAGAAAAACAACTCTTAAGCAAAGATTTAAGAGCGGGAAGCAAGTTTTGTTTAAACTAAATCACTTCACTCAAAATCCTATTTCAAAGTCCATAGAAAATGCTATTTTAAATTATTTTGAGCTCAATATAAATAATTTTGATTTAATTATATTCTCAGATTTTTCGTATGGAATAGTAAGTAGTAGAATTGCAAGTAAACTGATAAGCATGGCTAAAAAATCTAATATTACTGTGGTGGCTGACAGTCAAACATCTTCACAAGTTGGTGATTTAAGTAAGTTTCACGGAGCAACTCTCATAACCCCTACTGAATTGGAAGCTAGAGCTGAGATTCGAGATGACTCTAGCGGGTTGGCGGTGGTTGCTCAGAAAGTCAGATCCTTGATCGATACCAAATATATACTCTTAAAGCTTGGTCCAGATGGGGTTTTATTGGATGGTAATGATGAAACAGGTGAAGCGATCCGTACAGATCTAGTTCCTGCATTAAACAAAAATCCAGTTGATGTTTCTGGCGCAGGCGATTCGATGTTGGCTGGAGCGTCACTAGCGCTAGCATCTGGATCATCACTGTATTTAGCAGCCTATATTGGCTCACTTATGTCTGGTATACAAGTTTCAAGGGTTGGAAACATTCCCATTTCCAACGATGTATTAAAAAACTTTTTTTGAAATGAAAGCTTTAATTCTTGCTGCGGGAAAAGGCTCTCGCCTTGGAGCAATCACTAGTGATGTACCAAAAGTCTTATTGCCCATAAAGGGTCAACCATTACTTGATATTTTAATCAGAAAGTTAATAAATTTAAACTTTGAAAGCATAATTATTAATACATTCTATAAAGCGAAAATGGTAGAAGATTTCTTAATGGCTCAAGACTATACTAATTTAATTCAGATAGCCCCAGAACAGAATTTACTTGGGACTGCGGGTACTCTCAAAAAGAATTTAAGTTCTTTAGGTGAGGACCACTTTCTTGTTATGCATGGTGATAATTATTTTTATGATGATCTTAAGGGTTTACTAAATTTTCACAAATCTGATAAATCAAATTCACTTATGACAATGGGTACTTTCATCTCACAATTACCTGAAAAATGTGGTGTAGTACAAGTTAATGGCGAGTCGTTTATAACAAATTTCTACGAAAAGGCTAAAAATCCGCCCACAAATATTGCCAATACTGCAATTTACGTCTTTCGGAAAGAATCCAAAAAAATAATATCTGAGTTAACTCCGAATGAAACAGACATTAGTCTTCACCTAATTCCAAAATTTCTAGGTCAGTGTAAGAGTTTTCAATTGAGCGGAGAATTTACTGACATAGGAACTCCCGAAAGTTATTATTTGGTAAAAGGTTGAGCCAGATTGGTAAGTATTGTACTTACAGAAATATACAAAATAACACAATTGTTGATTATTTATGTCCTAATCATAAATTTATAATTACTCTTATTTCGTGTTGCTTAATTTGTTAATGGATAAGACTGATTGATGTCACCCACCATTACTTCTTAACTTAAATCCCCTTGGACATTTAGTATTTATACTACTTATCCGCTTCGTATTTTTACCCTTAACACATGTGATGGTTTTTCTGCTTGCAACAGGTGAACCTGCAATAACTATGTTTGCAGTTGCTGAAACAGGTGCGAATGTGGCTGTTCCGCCTTGAGTTGCAGTTACTGAACAGTTTCCAGCTCTTAAAAGATTTAAAGTTGAGTCTGAAATTGAACAAATAGTAGGAGTTGAAGTTGAGAATAATATTCCTGCACCGCTTGATGCGCTCGCAGATAAAACAACTGACCTACTAGATAAATTCATATTAGTAGTTGGAGAAAAGGTAATAGTCTGTGGGTCACGAGTAACCTCAAATGAAACTGAGTAAAGATCTGATGCAAGGTATGAAGTGGTAGCCTCACTTTGGTAGGTAAGTGTGCAGGTGCCACCAGCTACAATTTGAACATAAAATCCAGCTGCAATACATACGGTTGGAGTAGTTGCTTTCGGCAGAATAAAAACTCCTGATGGACTATAGACTCTAAATATTTCAATTAACTTGGGTAGATTTTTTGAAGTCTGTTTAGCAATGGTTCCAATCATTAACTCAGGCTTACTTCTTGCAGCAGTAATTGTTACGTTTTGTGTTGATTCTTTAAAAATATAATCTTTAGTTCTAGCAGTTGAAACCTTAAACGTACAATTACCAGCTGCAATTAGCTTTAATTCTTTACCATCAGTTGAACATACTGATGGTGTTGATGTTGTGACAAGAAGTGAAAGTGTTGGGACTCTTAATTCGTAGTATTTATTTGGGTCGTAAGTTTCACCCACCTTCCAAATTGGTGGGTTATTGTTATTATAAACAGCAGGGTTGTTATACGCAATACCTAAAGTTGTGTTATGAGTAGGGCCAACAAAGGTTTCATAGTTTAAATTTAAGTCTCCGCTACTTCTAATAAGTAATGCAGATTCTGCCCCAACTAAATCTCGTAACTTACTTGTTGTAATAGTGCCTGTACCGTACTCATATCCAGCTGATGGGTTGTTACTTACTTCATTAACTGTAACTGTATAAGCACCGGCTGCAATATTTTGTGGAATAACTAAACTGCCCTTAAATGTCACTTTAGTAAGTGTTGGATTTACTGGAGCATCATTTCTATTTAGTGTTGCAGCTAAAGTGCTTCCATTAGGGCCAGATAGATTTACTTGGGTACTACTATTTTTAATTCCACTTGGGTGTGAAACCACTAATTCAAATGCAACGGCAGTGCTAGCTGAAATTAATTCAACCTCATTAGGGGTAAAGGTAAATGACTCAACTACTGGGCGCACATTTGCTTGAGCAACATTTGGTGCAAAACCTACGGTTAGCAATAGTGCTACAAATACTGACTTAATCTTCATTTATTCTTTAACTCCTTTGAAGTGGTCACCTAACCTTATTGGATTACCTTTAAATACCGCTGTGTTTTGGCGGAGGATGAGGGATTTGAACCCTCGGTAGGTTGCCCTACACACGCTTTCCAAGCGTGCGCACTCGGCCGCTATGCGAATCCTCCAGTTAATACTTTTTACCGGCTAAGAGTATCGGTGGTACTTACTATGATTTACCGTTAGATCCCCCGTGCGGCACTTAGGTGCCGAACTCCCCCAGGGCAGGAATGCAGCAAGGGTAGGTAATCTTTAAAGTGGGTGTTTGAAATAAACATTTTTACTTACTCTCGACTTACCTTAATCCTTAAAGTACCGAAAAATTCTTTGGCAATAGGTCTAATTGGTTAAATAACTTTTCGACAGTCTAGATTTGAAGTGCTTTTTGGACAAGTAAATCAATTACCACAACTTATAAATGTTAGTAGTAATCCGGTATAGTATCTAGAATGCGAAATCTACACGATTATCTCCGAATTCACAGTGACATCCTCGAATCTTACAATAACGAAGGTTCCATAAGTGACTTAGTAGAAAGTATTTTAAATTTATCAAGGGACAATAATTCAATTATCTTTACCGCAGGAAACGGTGGTAGTGCATCAACTGCCGAGCACTTTTCTGCTGATTTAAGTCAAATGGAAAAACGTACTGGGATTAAAATTCGATCAATTTGTCTTAATACACAAGTGTCATTGGGTTCAGCTTTTTCGAATGATATAAACTATGAAAATGCTTTAGTCAATCAACTTTCATCATTTAGTAATTGTAATTTTTTGTTTATAGGATTTTCGGCTTCAGGTAATTCAAAAAATATATTGAGAGCGGTAGAGTATTCTTTGGCTTTAGGTAAGAAAGTATTTTGCTTTATTGGTTTTAATGGTGGAGAGATGTTCAAGATAGCCAAAGTTAAACCTCTATTATTTAAAGACGAAAACAACGATTATGGTGTTGCTGAAAACTTGCATTTAATAGCAACACATTTTATTATCGATAAACTAGTAGCTGAATTTCAAAAAAGTTCGTTATGAGAGTAGCTGTGACTGGCGGGGCTGGATTTATTGGAAGCCATTTAGTTGATACTCTGCTTGCAAAAAATTATGAAGTGGTTGTTATAGATAATTTCTCAACTGGTTCACTTGATAATATTAAAGATATTTCACATGCTATAGATATACTTAATCATGATATTTGTCTTCCATTACCCGCAGGTACATTCAAGGACTGTTCTATAGTTTTTCACCTAGCGGCTCTTTCCGATATCGTTCCTTCAATTGAACGGCCAACTGATTATTTAAATACAAATGTTATGGGAACCGTAAATGTTTTAGAAGCTGCAAGACTAAGTAGTGTGAAAAGATTTGTATATGCTGCCTCTTCTTCCTGCTATGGAGTTGCGAAAAATTTTCCAACAAATGAAAAGAATGAAATTTTACCTACATATCCTTATGCACTAAGTAAGTACTTGGGAGAACAAATTTTTTTTCATTGGCTTAGTATTTATGGTTTGAAAGGTTTGAGCCTAAGATTATTTAATGTATACGGTCCGAGAGCGCGCACAAGTGGAAATTACGGGGCAGTACTTGGCGTTTTTTTGGCCCAAAAGATTGCTAATAAGCCGTATACAGTAGTTGGTGACGGTAATCAAGTAAGAGATTTTACTTATGTCAGTGATGTAGTGAGGGCACTAATTATGGCTGGTGAAAGTTGGATTTCAGGGGAGGCAATTAATGTCGGGACTCAGAATCCACAATCAATAAATCGATTAGTTGAATTGCTTGGTGGAGAAGTTGAATATATTCCCAAAAGGCCTGGGGAGCCAGATAGAACCGATGCTGATATTGCAAAAGCAAAAAAACTACTTTTTTGGGAGCCCGAAATTACTTTGGAGGAGGGCGTAAATAGATGTTTAAATCAATTAGGATTATGGAGAAATGCGCCGTTGTGGACCAAAAAAGATATTGAGATAGCCACAGACTCATGGTTTAGGTATTTAGGAAAACATGAAACTAACTAATACACTACTTTATGTAGAAAATGAAACATTAGATTTACTTACTGACACGATTGAAGCGCTTCAAATTATTGATGCAGTGTCTGAGAGTTTCATTATTTGTGGATTAGAAGCAAAATCACTTTTAAAGTTTAGTGAAATTGAAAATAGAATTCAGAATTTTAAAGCAAAATTAGATGATAATTATAGCAAAGGCTTAGAAATATTTGATTCATATAAATTAAGTGATAACTTACTCATAGTCACGATTGGAGACCAGACTCGATTTAAAGTCTATGTGGCTAGTCGACTAAATGATACTGAAACTCAATATAATTGGCATGTTATTAATTCGACTTACGCTCGACTCGGTTATTTAGAAAGACAAAAAAATCTAGGAAATTTTATTCCGTTGGATACACTGCGCTGGCTAAAATCTCAAATAAATAGATTTGGGATTAAGATTTTTTATGAATGTTTAAGTGTACTTAAAAATTCTAAAGTACTAATTTTAGGAGAGTCAATTCTAGACGAATATATTTTTTGTGATGCTCTAGGTAAAGTCACTAAGGACCCACTGATCGCTTTTGAAAAAAGATCAAAACAATTACAGCTTGGTGGAGTGCTTGCGGTTGCTAGACATTTTGGAGGTCTAGGTTTGCAGACAAATGTTATTTCCAAATGGGGTTATTCAGAAGATGAATTCATTAAAACCGAACTTGCCGCCAGTAAAGTTCAATCCTTTAATTTGATTTCGAGTAAATCGATTAGAAAAACAAGGTACGTAGACAGGTCATCAAATACAAGGGTTTTTGAAACATATGAATTACCCAATAAAGATGAACACCTTACTACTCCAGAATCAATAAAAAAAATTGTAAATACTCAAAATATTGAATTTGACTCTTTAGTACTTATGGATTACGGGCACAATTTTTTCGACCATGGTGTTTCAAATGATTATCTAGATTTTGGAGTGCCAATATCTGTTAATACTCAGTCCAATGCCGGTAACAGAGGATTTAATCCAATATCTAATTATATAAATGCTGATATTGTGTTTTTAAATGGATCTGAGGTACAAATTGAAATGCGGAATAATGTTTCTAATCTTGAAAAAATAGTTACGGAGTTAGGAATTAAGCTTAATTGTAAAGAATTATACGTAACTAATGGATCAAATGGCATAATTTCTTGGAGTAAAACAAATGGAATTATAGTTTCGCCTACCTTTGCGCCGACAATAATAGATCGAACGGGAGCTGGCGACGCTCTACTTGCTGCTGTGTCAAGTTTGAGAATGCATGATATTCCAATTGAAATTGCAACTTTTTTTGGAAATATTGCCGGTTCATTATTAGTTGGAGTAATGGGAAATGAAAAAGCTATTACCTCTATAGATCTTCAGTTAGAAGCTGAAAAAATTATTGAAAAAGTTAAAGAATAATGAATTTCCAAACTAAAGTTTTATTGATTGGTGGAGGTGGTTATGTTGGAGTAGAACTTCAAAAATTACTAGCCAAATCTGGCTATCAGGTAAGAGTGCTAGATACGTTTTGGTATCCAAATGGCAGATGGGATAACTCTGATGGTGATTTTATAAGTAATATTGAATATATTAAAGGAGACATTAGATATAAAGATGTTTTAAGGAATGCGCTTAACGGAGTAGACGCGTGTATACACCTCGCCTGTATATCAAATGATCCAAGCTATGAGCTTAATCCGAATCTTGCTAAGAGTATTAATTTTGAAGCTTTTCAATTGTTTACAGATGAAATTAATAAAAGTTCTGCTAAAAGAATTATCTATGCATCGTCTTCGTCTGTTTACGGAGTCAAAACGGAAGAACATGTAACTGAAGAATTAAGCTGTAATCCACTCACTGATTATTCAAGATACAAAGTTATGTGTGAGGATCTTGCTCTCAAAAAAATTACAGAAGAAAAATGTTTAACAATTGTTCGCCCATCAACTGTATGTGGATACTCACGACGACAGAGATTTGATTTAGTTGTCAATGTTTTGACCTTGAGCGCTCTGACGAATTCTGTCATAAGAGTTGATGGTGGAGATCAATTTCGACCTAATCTTCACATTGAAGATATGATCCAATCTTATAAATTTCTTCTTGAGAGCAAAATCGAAACTATTGACCGAAAAATTTATAATATAGCCGGTGAAAATTTAACAGTATTGGATATTGCTAAAAAAGTACAAATACAAATGAATAAAAAATGTGAAATAGAAATTGCTCCCGTACTAGACCCTAGGTCTTATCGGGTTTCAGGGAAAAAAATTGAGTTAGAAATCGGATTTTTTCCTAGGTTTAATGTTGAAGACGCTATTGATGATCTTAAAAAAGCATTTTATGCCGGCAAATTTAAAAATTTAGATTCAGATTTATTTTATAACATAAAACGTATGAAAACCTTAATGTTAAATGGTTCGATCAAATAATTTTGAATCTTTTTGGTCTAATTTAATTGCATTCAAATAAGAATTCTCATCGTCGATTGAAACTCGAGGACCTTTACATTTTTCTAGGTAAAGATTTTCATTGTTTGCAATGTAATTAATAAGGCTTGGCGATAAACTAGATCCGATTTCTGCAGTAAAATTTAACAGTGAATTGCGTTTTATGACTAATGCTCCTGAACTACTCCAGACTTTTTTAGTTCGATCAATAATATTAGAATTTTGATCAGAATCGTGTAAGGATACTTCGAGAATCGATTTAACAAATCCTGCTTGCTCAGTTATTATCGAACGTGCACTATATTTAACTTTTTTATGGCAAAGTAAAATCGAACTATCATGTGTGACTTTATCAATCGAGGCTGCAAGTTCAGCAAAAGTTGTATCAGAGAAAAAAACGTCCCCATGTAGTACTAGTACATTACCTTCAGATTGATTGCAGAATTCAGTGGTTGTAAAAGCTGGTCCAAGTGGTTTCCTTTCCCAGATTATATATGGGCGCTTAGCTACAGGAAATTTAGTGACTTCTTGAATTATTTTTTCTGCTTTATATGACGCATTAATATATATCTTAGCACCACTGATATATTTTAATGATTGCTCAATTAGGTTTCGTAACGGATTTGTATCGTTCAAGGGTAGTAAACTTTTTGGTAAATTGTCCGTATAAGGTTTAAGTCGAGTTCCAAATCCGGCAGCTAAAATTAAAACAGAATCAATTTTCAATTACAATTTCCTCAACTTGAAAGAATTCTTTTAGATCTCTTAAAGGAAAAAATAAATTTAATACTGGTTCAGTAGATGAATTTTCATTCACGTCTAGCATTTTATCGTTGACTAGTAATAAAAGATTTTTAATTTTTGCTGCAGCACCTGCTTGAATGTCAGTGATCCTGTCTCCAATAAAAAACGAGCTTAGTGGATCGATATTGTACTTTTTGATCATAATATTTATTAATCCAGGTGAAGGTTTTCTACAATCACATTTTTTTCTAAGAAATATATTTTTTGCTTTTGGATGATGGTAGCAGATTGCGAAATCAGTGACTAATCTTTGCCTAATTAAATTTTTAAAAAATTTATTTATGAAATGTCTATATCTAAAATAGCTAATATGTTTTCTAGCAGCTAATGTTTGATTCGATATTATAATTTTAAAATATTGTTTATTTTGCAACTCAGAAAACATAACTAAATTACGGCTTGCTTGATCTGCACCACTTAATATGCCACCTGGACCAATATCATCCCAAAGAGTACCGTCTGCATCTAAGAATACTGCGTGTGCCTTTTTTTTAATATACACCACCCTATCTTATGGATTTGAACTGCCTACGCTAAATTTTCATGAATTAAGTGATAGGGTTTCAAATTATGGCGGTGAGATATTCATATTTAAGTGAACAGTTTGGGGATTGTCCCGAGCTTTGGGAGGAATTGAAGCGGTTTGTTTCAACAGGCGATTTCACACTTGGCAAACCGCTGTATGATTTTGAGAAAAATTTTGCAACTTTAATTGGCACAAATTACGCCATAGGGGTCAATAGTGGAACAGATGCCATAAAAATTGCCCTGCGGGCACTTGGAGTTGGAGTTGGAGATGAAGTTATCACTGCTGCGAATACGTTTGTTGCAACAGTAGGAGCTATTGCTGAAATTGGGGCAATTCCAGTATTTGTTGATGTAGATGAAACTTTTTGTATGAATGTTGAACTTATTGAAAGAGTAATTACAGCTAAGACAAAAGCGATCGTACCAGTGCACTTCACCGGATATATGACAAAAATGAATGAAGTTATGAAGTTAGCAAAGAAATATAAACTCATTGTGGTTGAAGATGCTTGTCAATCAATTCTTGCCGAGTGGAATGGTAAAAAAGCAGGAACTTGGGGAGATGCAGCAGCTTTTTCATTGCACCCTCTTAAAAATTTGAATGTTTGGTCTGATGGAGGTGTAATTGTTACCAATAATTCAGAGTTGGATAAAGAAATAAGATTGCTACGAAATCACGGCTTAATTGATCGGGATCATGTTGAATTACTTGGATATAATAGTCGTTTAGATACTTTTCAAGCAGTCGTAGCAAATTGGCTACTACCACAAGCAAAAGAAATATCAACTAAGCGAATTCTAAATGCAAAAAAACTTGACCTAGAATTAAGTAAGATCCCACAAATTAAGATTCCTGCACGTGCTAAAAATATGAGAATTGTTTATCATCTCTACATTGTTTTTGCTGAGAGAAGGAATGAACTATTAAAGTTTTGCCTTGATAGGGGTATAGAGGCAAAAGTACATTACCCTATTCCAATTTACAAACAAAAGGCACTTGGAAATAATTACAACTCATTACAATTTCCAATTACAGATTTTCAAGCGCAAAATATTATCTCATTTCCTTGTGATCAACACTTAAATGATTTTCAAATACAAGAAATCACTGATTCAGTAAAAGAATTCTATGGATTACGCAAATGAAAGTACCATATGTTGATTTAGGCGCTCAATGGATGGAAATAAAAGATCGCGCGTTAACAAAGATTTCAGAAGTTTTAGAGAGTGGCATGTACCTTGAACATCCAATTGTTCAAATTTTGGAACAACGTATTGCAGACAGATTGGGAGTCAAGCACGCAACCTCAGTTAATAGTGGTACTGATGCATTGATTTTTTCCTTAGTCGCTCTAGGTGTTTCTCGCGGCGATGAAATAATTACTGTTCCGAATTCATTTATTGCTTCAGCAGCTGCAATTGAACATATAGGAGCTACAACAGTTTTTATTGATGTTGGACCTGATCATCTGATTAATGTTGATTTAATTGAAGAAGCAATCACTCCGCGAACAAGAGGGATTATGCCAGTTCATCTTGAAGGGAAAATGGCCAATATGGTAGAAATTCAACGAATAGCCAAAAAACATGGATTAATTGTTATAGAAGATGCAGCACAAGCATTCGGATCCAAATTTTTGAGTCATCAACCTGGAAGCTTATCTGATGTTGCGTGTTTTTCCTTTCATCCACTTAAAAATTTGAATGCAGTGGGTGATGGTGGTTTAGTTGCAACAAATAATTTTGAATTAATAGAAAAAATAAATAGAATGAAAAATCATGGTCAAATTTCTAGAAATATTTCAAATGAATTTGGGTTTGTATCTAGACTTGATTCGCTACAGGCTACAGTCCTTAATATAAAGCTCGATGACCTCGATTCAGTGATTAATTGTAGAAGAATTTTTGCTCAAAAGTATGATGAGAGATTAAGTAAATACAAAATTCAGAAACCGATTTTTTCCTCAGAAGTTTTTCATACATACCATTTATACGTCGTAGAAATTGAAAACAGAGATATGGTTCAAAATGCTCTGAAAAATCTAGGAATAGAAACCAAGATTCACTATCCCAATTTAATTCCTGAACAAATCTCTTATACAGCTAGACATCCAGAAAAAAAATGGAATATACCAGTTGCTAAAAAGCAAAAAGAAAGAATTTTGTCATTGCCTATTCACCAAAATTTAAATGCTTCACAAATTGAGTATGTTTCAGATCAATTAGGTATTTTAGTATGAATGATGAAATATTGAATCTAGTCGAGAAGGAGTTCGATGTAAATAATTTAAAAATTAAAATGTTTTTAAGTTTACAGCTTATTAGGTCTATTGAATTGTTGATTTCAGAGAAATATGTAGATCAAATCTTTCGCTGCCCTGTTCACCTTTCTATTGGCCAAGAGGCAATTGCCGTTGGAGTCTCACTAAATTTAAGATTAGAAGATAAAGTCATATCAACTCATAGATCTCATGCGCACTATATTTCAAAAGGCGGTGACCTTTTTAAGATGTTTGCCGAGTTAATTGGTTCCCCACTCGGCTGCTGTAAAGGAAGAGGTGGTTCTATGCACTTGCTTGATAAATCGGTTGGATTTATGGGAAGTGTACCGATTGTAGGAAGTTCATTACCAATTGCAACTGGAATAGCACTCGCAGAAAAACTTCTAAATTCAAAACTGATAGTCGTCGCATATGTTGGTGATGCAGCATTAGAAACTGGTGCATTTTATGAGTCATTAAATTTAATAGCATTAAAAAAACTTCCAGTCTTAGTAATTCTTGAGGACAATGAATATTCAACTTATTCCAAAAAGTCAGTTAGGTGGGCAGATAGTAAAAATGTAAGGGAAACAATTGAGGGAATGGGAATTCATTATAAAAATGAAAGTGGTGATGACGTTGAAATAGTTTACACTCAAGTTAGTAATATGGTATCCGATGTTAGGAACAACAAACCTTGTTTATTGCATTTAAGCACTTTTCGAAGATACGAACATTGCGGTCCAAACCTGGATGATAATTTGGGATATAGACAATCTGGCGAAATTGATAATTATAAATCACGGGATCCGATAGAAATATTGCGGAATAAAATATTAACCTCAAGAATGATTTCAGAATTGCAGCTTGATAGGTTGGTTAAGCAGGTAAATGAGTATGTGGAAGATACATTTATGAGAGTGTTAAAACTAAATAAGGACTTTTTAGCACAATTTGAAATGTTGGACTAGTGGAAAAGACATTTATAACATTACTAAATCAAGTTTTCCATGAAAGTTTGGAATCTGATTCTAGAGTTTTGCTTTTTGGTTTAGGAGTGGGCGATGTGGGCGCTGTATTTGGATCAACGGCCAATCTTCAATCAGATTTCGGCCCTGAACGCGTATTTGAAATTCCACTTTCCGAGAATGCTGTTACCGGCATGGCACTAGGACTAGCTATGCAAGGTTTTCGCCCTGTAATGATGCATCAGAGGGCTGACTTTTCTTTTACCTCAGCAGAGCAAATAATTAATCAAATTGCGAAAACTGCATATATGTCAGGCGATGTTTATAAAACTCCAATTGTACTAAGGATGATTGTAGGGAGAGGATGGGGGCAAGGGCCTACGCATGCTCAGTCTCCGCACGCGATTTTTGCTCACGTACCTGGACTTCGAGTAGTCGCGCCAGCCACTCCAGTGGACGCTTACTACTTAATGAAACAAAGTATTGCCTGTGAAGATCCAGTTATATTTATAGAACATCGATGGCTCCACCAGACTATTGAAAAGTTTAAATTAAACGAAAAAATTCCGGACTTTTCCGAAGCAAGAATTATGAAATTAGGTAAAGATCTAACTTTGATTTCATTATCTTACGGCGTAATTGAATGCATCAAAATCGCAGAAGTTTTATCGGAGTTTAACTTAAATGTAGAAGTTATAAATTTAAGAAGTATTCAACCATGGGATAAAAATACTGTGTTAAGAAGTATCGAAAAAACAAAAAAAGCCATGTTGTTAGATACAGGTCACCTTGAATTTGGATTAACTGGAGAAGTTTCATCTACAATATATTCTGAGTTATTCGGAGTTTTGTCAAAACCTATACTGAGATTCGCGTTGCCAATGGAACCAACGCCTAGCTCAGCATCTTTAGCGCTGAACCATTACCCAACAATCGAGAATATGTTAAATGAGATCAAATCGCATTTTGGATTTGATTATGACTTGAAAAAGGCAATCGAAGTATTTAATGAAAAATTTCCTTACAAATCTAAACATAGGGATCAGCCAGATGTAGGAGTTATAGGGCCATTTTAGACTTATAAAAAATTTACATGCATAGGTTTGGGACCATTGGCCGGAATTATTTTTTCAATTCCTTTTATATGATTATCAAGGGCCACACTGACATAATGTTGAATTGGTAAAGTCCCCATCATTGTTTGAGCATCAAAATACCGAGAAGCCAAATATTCCATTGGCCTCCAGTATCTCTCTGACTTGAACATATCTATGAAACGTTCCTCTGTAAAATTTCCAATGTGTAATTTAGAAAATTTTGCGTTAAAAAACATTCCACTTGGCGCGATTAATCCAGACCCACTTATTTGAAGTAGAAATTGAGGTCCATAAAAGCGACTATAGCTTGGTTTACCTTTGTCCAATATTTTTTCCCACTTGACAATTATTTTTGTTTGCTCTGTACTCATTTTTTCTGCTTCATTTAGCTTTCCATACAGGGATTCATACTTGGAATAATCCACACCCAAACTTCCATTTTCGTCGTCAGAACAATGCTTAATCACTCCGTAGTCAACGCCTAAATCTATTGCAAGTTGGGCAAAGGGGATTATTTCGTCTTTATATTCAGGCAGTAAAACCATTTGTATTCCTAGAGTTACGGGTAAATTCATTTTCTGTTTATATTCAACTGCATACCTAATATTTTTCATTGCTTTATCAAAAACCTGTGTATGTTCTGGTCCCTTATACATAATTTTGGCATAACTCTCAGGTCTTCCAGCCGCAACAGTAAATCGAACCCAAGTTAAGTGAGGCAATACAGCCTCTATTTTCTCTGGTCCCCATTCCCATGCATTAGTTGCGTTTCCAACATCTATTCCTAGAGAAGCCGCGTGCTGTATAAATGGCACGTAAGATTTTGATATTGTACTTTCACCATCAGAAATTAGCGATACACTCTTTACTCCAATTGATTTAAAATCATCTAATAGAGATAAACTTGCGTCAACCTTAACAGAGCTTCGCTCCTGCGGTTCTTGAACCATTGCATAACAAAATGCACACATTGCACCGCAGGCTCTAGTTAATGCCATATCAACACTTACAGGTGCGACTCGCTCTCCGGATTCCCATGCCTGTACGCGCTCAAAATGATGTGAAAGCTTATGTGAATCTAATATAAGAGCACCGTCTTTGGTGGCAACTTCTTTTTCATGCAAAATTTTCATATATATATAACCTTAAGTTATGATTTCTATACCACGTAAATTTCTTAAAGAATTTTTATCGCCAATTGGTTCGCACCAGACCACTATCCCTGAATCAATACTTTCTTTGAGTAGCAACTCTAAATCAAGCAAAAAAATCCCACGCTGCGACGCGGAAATCGATTTTTTAAAAGTGAAATAAATTTGCCCATCAGTAAAAGTGCGAGTCGGAGATACAAAGTCATCAAATTGCGTTCCTTCAATGACATTCTTTACCAACTGTAAACGATTGAAATCATCTCTACTAACCCATTCAGAATTTACTTGAGGTGTAGTGGTAGACGCATGAAAGATCATAAGCGTAACTATATCTTAGTCTGTTGCATTAAATTTAAAGTGTTATTTCGATCAAGTCACTATAACAGGTTATGGGATATAATCATTCATCTTCCTCTTTCGGAATCGAAGGATGAGGGATTTGAACCCTCGGTAGGTTGCCCTACACACGCTTTCTAAGCGTGCGCACTCGGCCGCTATGCGAATCCTCCAGTTGATACTTTTTTACCGGCTAAGAGTATCGGTGGTACTTACTATGATTTACCTTTAGATCCCCCGTGCGGCACTTAGGTGCCAAACTCCCCCAGGGCAGGAATGCAGCAAGGGTAGGTAATCTTTAAAGTGGGTGTGCGGGGGATCCTTTTTTTCTTGGATAAAGATATCTTTAGGTGAAAGTTTGGAGGCGTGATGTCATTAGCGTTATATCGTAAGTATCGCCCATCGATATTTGCCGATGTTATTGGCCAAGAGCATGTAACAACACCACTTTCAAATGCACTAACTTCTGGAAATATTCACCACGCTTACCTTTTTAGTGGACCAAGAGGTTGCGGCAAAACATCTAGCGCTCGCATTATGGCTAGATCTTTAAATTGTGAAAAAGGTCCAACTCCAAATCCATGTGGCCTCTGCCAATCTTGTAAAGATTTAGTGGCAAATGGACCTGGATCATTAGATGTAATTGAGTTAGATGCTGCTACTCATGGTTTAGTAGATGATGCTAGAGATTTACGGGATAAAGCTTTTTTTGCACCCGTTTCATCTAGATACAAGATTTATATTATTGATGAGGCTCATCAATTAGGGCCTGGGGCTGCTAATGCCTTACTTAAGGTAGTTGAAGAACCACCTGCCCATGTTTTATTTATATTTGCTACAACTGAGCCAGATAAATTAATTGCCACCATAAGATCTAGAACTCATCACTATCCATTTAGATTGGTTCCACCTGCAATATTAAATAGCCACCTAGAAAAAATCTGTGAGCAAGAGGGTATTAAGGTAGCTAAAGGTGTTATCCCATTAGTTGTTAGATCATCAGGTGGCTCAGTTCGAGACGCGCTATCTGTATTGGGGCAATTACTAGCAGGTGCTGGCAGTGATGGTGTTACCTATGAGATCGCAGTAGCACTGCTTGGTTACACAGACTCTGCCCTTTTGGATGAGGCAATTGATGCCTTAGCTGCAAGAGATAGTGCATCCTTATTTAATACGGTAGATAAAGTTGTTGAATCTGGTGCTGATCCAAAAAGATTTGCCCAAGATTTACTTGAGCGATTTCGTGATCTAATAATTATTGGCGCATCAGATCAAAGTAACTCTTCGGTTTTAAATGATTTACCGCAGGATCAATTAGATCGAATTCGCACCCAAGCTAAGTTAATTGGGGTGGCAACATTAATAAGAGCAGCAGATACTTTGGCAGCAGGATTAACTGCAATGCGAGGAGCAACTCCACCTAGATTAATCTTGGAGTTAATTTGTGGCCGAATTTTATTGCCAGCATCAGATGATGCAGCGCTACTAGCGCGGGTAGAAAAACTAGAAAAAGTGCTTTCAGTATCAACTCCAATGACACCTACTGGGGCGCAGCTAGGCACTCAAGTGCCTAAGCCAGTAGATAAAG
>Ga0214923_10001724_pt1 | contig 30428 bp, 30 predicted proteins | sample LL1510_MetaG_FD_177993 | JGI IMG/M metagenome (GOLD analysis project Ga0214923, IMG submission 177993) | Freshwater microbial communities from Lake Lanier, Atlanta, Georgia, United States - LL-1510 | ecosystem: Environmental > Aquatic > Freshwater > Lake | place: USA: Georgia | collected...
AGCTGGCGGGCAGCTTCGTCGGTGAGTTGACCCAGCGTGACACAAACCTCCATGCCCAGCTGTTTCACGTCGCGGATGATATCGAGAACCGACTCGAACTTGGCCTCCCCCTCGCGGACGCCCTTCCAAGCGGCGCCCATGCAAAAACGCCCTGCTCCCGCCTGCTTGGCTTGGCGGGCCTCCTCGAGGACGGCTTGGCGATCCATCAAGCGCTCCGCTTTAACGCCGGTGTCGTAGCGGGCGCTTTGGGCGCAGTATCCGCAATCCTCACTGCATCCACCAGTCTTGATGCTTAATAGCCGGCACAGCTGGACTCCCTCCTTTTGACCCCAATAGGTCCTGTGAACTTGCCGGGACTGCTCCAAAAGCGAAAAGAGGGGCTGGTGATAGACAACGGACAGGGAGTCAAATGCTTTGGGAGGAACGGAGTTGAGGGCAACCATCCGACAAGGGTGGCAAGGGTGGCATGGGAGGTCAAAAACTGATTGCTTATACAAATGGAAGGAGGACGATTCCCGAATGAAAACAAACCTACTCCTTCTTCTTGGCACCCTCGTTGGAATCATCAGTCCGCTTTCGGCCCGGGCGGATTTTTTCGGCAAGCTGGAACCCCAACTGATCCAGGTCGCGGATGGGAAAAAGGGGGATTATAAAAAACCTGCGACCAGTCCCAAGTACACGGCGATCTACTACTCGGCGCACTGGTGTCCCCCGTGCAGGGCCTTCACCCCGAAACTTGTGGAGTGGTACAAGGAATTTAAGCCGAAACATCAGGACTTCGAACTGGTGTTTGCCAGCTCGGACAAGAGCGAGGCGGCACAGATCGAGTATATGACAGAGATGGGAATGCCATGGCCCGCCATGAAATTTGCGGCCGCAAAAGACCCTACTTTGAAAAAATATTCCGCCAGCGGGATTCCCTATCTTGTCCTCATCGACCCAACCGGCAAGGACCTGACGGGGCAAAAAGACAATGAGTGGCAACCGCCGCAAGGGGTACTCTCCAAAATCGAGGAGATTGTGGGCGGGAAGAAGTGATGCGCTGCCTTCTTTTTGCGTGTCTTCTGATGTCGTTGACGGGAGTTGCCCGGACCGAGAGCTACGATGATTATGTGGCGCGCCACAAGAGGATCCAGAAGATGGTCAACCCGATGAACGTGCCCGTCGCGAATGTTTTGAACGACCAGTGGGATGCGAATCCGGAATATGCCAACCCGAACAACCGGGTCGCCACGCCGGGGCCAAAAAAGTTTTATATCAAATCCTCCCGTGACGATCAGGGGCGGGTGACCTGCCTTCCCAGGCCGAGATAACTCCCCACGGGGGTGAATGTTCCGAGCCGCCCCAGGCTGCGGCAGAGCCTGGCCATCCGATGGACCCGCTCTGTCTGGCTCCGGCGTGTCAGCCAGCGGGGGATTTCACGCTCCGGAAGGGCGGAAAGTTCCCAAGGATGAAAATACAGGCACAGCAGTCCGTCGTGCTGGAGAACGCGGGCACACAAGGCCATATAGATCGGCAAAGGCAAAATATGAAAACTGGCCCAAAAAAGGGGAAAGCGGATGCCGGGCAGCACGGCGGCAGGAACTTCCCAAAGAGGTCCGATCTGAAACGGCCGGCGGGGCTCGTGTCGATGATCGTAGCGACCGGGAACCCAAGTCGGATTCAGGGAGGCGTCGTAACGGAATCCAGCCCGGGTGATCTCCTCTTTATTGATTCTCCGAAGCCTCGGGGAACGAAAGCCATCCACCCCCTGACCTGAAATGTCCCGCAAAAGGATGCGGCTGTCGGCAAGACGCAGCTCATCCTGCGGTCGGTGGGACCAACCGTGGGAGGCGATCTCATGACCCCGCGCCCCCGTTTCCCGAACAAGATCCGGAGCCCCCTGTGCGAGTCTCGCCGTGCAAAATGCCGTGCCCGGGCATTCCCACTCCTTTGTATGATCCAGCCACTCCTGCCATATTTCCCGACCTCGGCCCAATCCGTGGTCGGAGAGGGCCGGAGCCCCGAAATCGGCTGGCGCATCATACTCCTCCACATCCCACGTCAGGAGGATGGAGTTCATTCGTGAAGGCGGTAGGCCCCCATCCATGCCCACCACCGGATCAGAAAAAGATCCTTGAGGGCACGGAAGGAATCACAGCAAAGTTTCACACGGCTGGTTTTGTAAGTGTGTCGAGAACTCACCTGAGCGGGGATCTGCCCAACGCCCAAGCCGAGTTTGCGGCAAAGATAGAGTAGCTCCACATCGAAGGCAAAGTCGGCAAGTCTCTGCCTCGTAAAGAGGCGTTGTGCAGCCTTCCTTTGAAACCCCTTCAGGCCTGCTTGGGTGTCCGGGTAGTTGATCCCCAAAAGGAAACAGGCCAAACGGTTGAATCCCCACCCCAGAAAAGCTCTTCGGGCAGGGAGCCCTCCCTGGGCCTGAGGTGCCATGGAGCGGGAACCTATGACAACATCGTGCTGTTCAAGCGCGCGCCGCAAGGTGGCGAGGTGGTCGATAGAGTAAGCCAAGTCCCCATCCATGAACATCAGTTGGTCCTCCGTGGCGCCCTCAAATCCGTGCCGTACCGCCGCACCTTTCCCTCCATTTTTGGGCAGGATTTTTACCTCGGCATATTTTAGGAATGTCAGACGCTGCTTAAAGGCTTCCCCCGTGCCGTCCCTGGAACCATCATCCACAACGACCACACGCAGTCCGGGATCTCGACGGCATGCCTCCTCCAAGCTTTGCGATACTTCCTCCACCAAATGACGCTCGTTGCAAACCGGCAGGACGAGCCGAGCTGTCGCAAAGGAGTTCAAACAACGACACTTTGAACAGGGAAACCAACATGTCAAATGAGGCTAATTCATCATTTGTGAACGATGTGCCCACAATCGACCTCGGAATAAAGGTCCCGCTTTTTATGACGCAGCGAGCTCCCTTTGGCTGTCCATGACCGTGTTTATCCAAATAATTTTCGAAGAAGGTTTCGCAGATTCCGGCTTGGGTAGCGAGCCGTCCACCGTTTGAGTTCAAATAGGGATGTGGCGGGAAGGTTGATCCCGCGGTGCATCGTGCAGGCAGTTTTGAACCCTGCCGATCGGACCAGCTCCACGGTGATCTGGTTATAATCCCCATAGGGATAGGCAAAGTGCTCAACGGGAATACCAAACCGATCTTCCAGCTTTTTTTTGCTGGAGAAGATTTCCTCCTTGGCCTGTTCACGCGAAAGACGGGAAAGCCTGGGATGGGTGCACGTGTGGGCTCCAATCCAGTGCCCGGCGGAAAGCCACTCCTTGATCTGAGACTCGCTCATCAGGGGATCGGCCTCGCCACCCTCCCGCCCCTCCCAATCACTCGTTTGACCCAGCCGATCCGCCACCAGGTAGTTAATCGCCCGAAGATTGCTTTTTTGCATTCGCGGAAGCGCCTCGGTGAGATTGTTGAGAAAACCGTCATCGAAAGAGATCGTGAACCTGTTTTTTGCCGTGCCGTCAGGCCGCCCCGGAGGATCGGATGCGAAACCACGGGATGAAAGTTCCTCCATCTGGCGGGAGAAAAGAGCCGGATCGAGGTAGAGTCCCTTGATCCGGGCATGTTTGGGGGGTTTCGCGATCTTGTGATAGCAAAGGATCGCCTGGCCCTGGCGGAAGAGGTCCGCAAAAGGAGCCAGCTCGGCATAATAGTCCGGCAGGGATCGGGTTTGCATCGATTTAGCCGCTCGTCCGGGTGGAGTTCAGGGACTCGGAAACGAGTCGCGCCACCTCGTCGGGTGAAATTCGGGAAAGGCAAAGCGCCCGCCCTCCTGAGCACTTCTGTTGGCCTGCTTCTGCACATTCGCACGACCGTAGGATGATCTGGTGGGCTGCACCCCTCGGCTCCCAGCCCGGGCGACCCACCGACTCGCGGAAAAGGGAGACGGTCGGTTTACCCAACGCCATCGCCAGATGAAGGACTCCCGAGTCGAGTCCGACATGCAGTTGGGATGCCCTCAGCAGTGCGGCAAAACGTGCCATGGGAAGGGGATCAAAAAAGTTTTGAACCCTCCCGTCCTGCGCCAAAGAGAGCAGATCTGCCTGACGTGCGATCTCGCGCCGCGATCCGGAACCGGTGACCACAACGCGGGTTTCAGGCGCTTTTTCCCAAACCCGGTGGAGAACATCCGACCAGGCGTCGAGAGGCCACTCGTTGAGAGGGGAGCTGGCCGAACTGATCGAAAGATGGAGAAACGGGGAGGAGACTTGGCGTTTTGCCCACGCCTCGTCCTCTTTCGGAATCGCCCATGCCCACCCGGGATTGGCTCCCTCCCAGCCCAGGTCGCGAAGCACCGAAAGCCTTTGTTCGAACACCGGCTGCCCGCGGTCCCTCCGAGAAATCGTCCGGGTCAGCCGCCAGTTGGAGGGCCATGCATTCCGCCCCGTCAAATGGGCCACACGCTCCCGGGCTCCGCTCCAACCCGTGCAGAAGAGATTGCGATCGGAGCCCGCAAAGGAGATCGCAGCATCGTACCTCTCCTTTCGGATGGCCAAGAGGGTCCCGAGATTTTTCCAAGGAGGCGGGCTGGGTTTTCGCAGGGGAATGATCCAGCTGCGGTTCACCTCAGGCACCATCCCCAGGAGGTCCGCGCCAACGGGGGTCGTCATGACATCCACCCGTGCCCCCGTTTGGGCGATCGCCCGAATCGCGGGAATCGAATGAACGGTGTCACCCAAAAAACCAAGATCCACCACCAGGACCTTTTTCCAGGGAGGAAGAGGCATGGGGTAGTTTCGGTCAGGGAAGAGGAATGGCCAACCCAGAAACGCCGTCTTGGCCCACGGTTCCCCTTCGAACAAGATGGCGGCATGAGATCCCGCCCGCTCCCCTTCGTGTTCGAGTTTGCGAGCAACCTGAAAGCCGACCCGAACAAGGTGATGAAATTTCATTTGGACCCAAAAAACATCGCCCGGATCTCCCCGGGATGGATTCGGATCGTATCCCTTGCCTCCCCCGAGCACATTGTGCAGGGCTCGAAAATTCATCTCACCGTCCGCTCCTTCGGATTCCCCCAATCGTGGGAGGTCACCGTGGCAGAGGTGGTGGATTTTTCGGGGTCCCCCGCAAAAGCCTCCCTCTTGGATGTGGCGGAACGGGGGCCCTTCCCGTACTGGCACCATCTCCACGAGTTTTGGGCAGCCCCGGACGGAACCACCGGACTGGTCGACCGAATCGAGTTTCTTCCTCCCGGCGGCATTCTGGGGGTCCTGGCCTTGCCGCTGATCCGTAAGTTTTTTGAAATTCTTTTCCGCGCCCGCCATCAAGCCACGCGAACCATCCTCGAAGCCGCTTAGCTAGGCTGGCTGAGGTGGGCCACGGGCCCGATGGAGGCCCAGTCCACAGCGACCGACTGCTTCAGGAATGTCTTGTGGCTGACGTAGCTCACCTTACCCGTCCGAACCCCGTGCTCATGGACGAGGCGGGTGGTCTTGACGTCGTAGCAGCAGTACTCCGCCACCTGTTTTTGCTTTCCCTCCCTCCACCACTGGATCGCCTCCATGCCGGACGCGGTTTTTTTCACGCCGCAGGTGGCCTCGGCGACGGCATCCAGGCCGACGCGGTGTTTGATTCTTTCCTCCAGGCTGACCATCAGGTCGAGGGTGGGGACGGTGGAAAAGTCGAAAACGGAGTAGGCGGCAAGGACGCTATAATCAAATCGAAGCACGTTGAAGCCGACCACCAGAGCCGCGCGCCGCAGATCGGCGATCAGGCGGTCCACGTCCTTTTCCAAATACACCGCATACTCCGCCTTGTCGGCGTGATACAGGACGGCAACGGATACGCCCATCCGATCGATGTGACCCCAACCCCCCACCTCGGCCGCACTTTTCTGTGTCTCGAGGTCAAAATAAACGATGTTGCCCATCCCCTTGTAGGAAATCGCAGGCGGGGTCGAAAAGGCAACCGCTTTTCGCGCGCAGGTTCGACTTGTTCTTTTTCCTCCCCGAGGGTATAACGACAGTCTATGACTGACTCCAGATTAGCAAGACAGACGGCGGAACGATTGATCGGCTCCAGGGCCCAACTTCTCAAATTCAGCTGCCTGCTGGGTTTCGACGGCTTCCTGGATTCGATCGTGCAGGTGGTGGACCAGCGCCAGACGGCCACGAAATACCTTCCCTTCACCTCCATCAAACCTTTTGCGAAAAAGATCGCCGACGCCGCCGGGAAAAGCGCGAATTTTGAGGTTGTTCCGACCACCGAGAAGATCGGGGGCAACGGCCCCCTGATGGCTTTCGCCATGTCGACCCTGGGCGCCCCCGTGGAATACATGGGGATGTGCGGATATCCGAAACTTCACCCCGTTTTCACCGAATTTGCGAAACGTGCCAAGGTTCACTCCTTTGCCGAACCCGCCTTGACCTCCGCACTGGAGTTCAACGACGGAAAAATCATGCTGGGCCAGCTGGCTTCGGTCCAAGATGCGAACTGGGAAACGATCCAGTCCCGCCTGGGTGACAAGCTGGTCCAGAAGCTGTGGTCCTCAGCCGCCTTTGTCGGCATGGTCAACTGGACGATGCTGCCGCACATGTCGGCCATCTGGAAAAAGCTGCTGACCGAGTACAAGGCCGGCAAGCCGGGCAAGCGGAAGCAGCTGTTCTTCGACTTGGCGGACCCTGCCAAGCGGATCGAGGCGGATCTTTTGGCGGCGCTGAAGATCATCGGGGAGTTCCAATCCGAAAACGACGTCACCCTGGGGATGAATGAGAGCGAGGCCATGCATGTGGCGAAGGTTCTCCGGCTGAAGGGTGCGACAAAAAACCCCAAGGCGTGCGCCTCGCTGGCGGGTGCCATCCGTGAAAAAATGGGCATCCAGGTCGTCGTGATTCACCCGATCGAGTACGCCTGCGCGGCGGACGCGGAGGGGGAGGTGTTTGTCACCGGACCTTATACCTCCAAGCCCAAAATCAGCACCGGGGCCGGGGATCACTTCAACGCCGGGTTCGCCATCGCTCGATTGCTCGGTTTGGGGCTCCCCCACTCCCTTCAGCTGGCTGTGGCGGCCTCCGGCTTTTACGTGCGGCACGGAAACAGCCCGAACCGCGAGCAGCTGGTGCGGTTTCTCCAGACCCTGTAGGAAATTTTCCGAGGGCCTTGTTCCCTTCCCGGTTCGCGGGAAGCTATTCCCGGGCCGCCTTGTACATCTCCAGCGCCCGGAGGCGCTGGGTGGAGTGATCCACGATGGGTGCGGGATACGAGAGGGACGTTGCCTCGGGCACATATCGGGCGATGAACTTGCCTTCCGAGTCGAATTTTTCCGCCTGGCTGGTGGGGTTGAAAATCCGAAAGTAGGGCTGGGCATCGGTTCCCGTCCCGGCCGCCCACTGCCAGCCCCCGTTGTTGGCCGCCAAATCCCCATCGAACAACTTTTCCATAAAGTAGCGCTCCCCCCACTGCCAGGAGACGAGGAGATCCTTGGTCAGGAAGGAGGAGACGATCATGCGGAGACGGTTGTGCATCCAGCCGGTCTGGTTCAGCTGCCGCATGGCCGCGTCGACGATCGGGAAACCGGTCTGCCCCTCGCACCAGGCTTGAAACCGGTCGGTTCGGTTTTCCCACTCGATCTTGTCGTAAGCGGGACGGAAGGCACGGGTGGCGACGTGAGGAAACTCCCACAGGATCTGCTTGTAAAAATCCCGCCAGATCAGCTCCCCGATGAAAACGTCGACCTCCTTTTTTGAGGCTGGGTCCTCGCTCCGAACCCGCCGGGCGGCGGCAAGAACCGTCCGGGGAGAAAGAGTTCCAAAACGGAGATGAGGGGAGAGGTGGGAGGTGCTGTCCTGGAACGGCAGGTTCCGTGTGGTCTCGTACCGGGTGATATTTTTCCTTACAAAAGAACGAAGCAGCTCCTGCGCGCTTTTTTCCCCCGCTGCAGGAACAGGGATATCACACTTTTCGAGTCCCAAGTCTCCCAACGTGGGAAACGAAATCCCCTTGGCCTTGGTCCATCCCTGGATTTGAGCGGGGCGGGGAAGAGGATCATGGGGTGGCTTTGCCTTCCAGGCCAGGGAGAAGGGGGTAAAGACCGTGTAGGGACCGCCCGCGGCCCGTTGAACCGCTCCGGGCGGATGAATCATCAGATCATCACACGCCACGATCTCCACACCCTCCTCCTTCAGCATCATAGAGACTTTTTCATCTCTTTGCCGTGAATAAGGCTCGATGTCCTTGTTCAAAAAGAGAGTTCTCGCACCCGTTTCTTTTACCAATGCCCGCAAAACCTCAACCGGGTTCCCCTTGCGGAGGATCAGGGGGGCACCCAGGGCGTCCAGGTTCGCGGAGAGGCTTTCCAGGGCGGAAAGCAGGAACGCCGTGCGTCGCACCACCTCCTTTTTTTTCTTCAAAATCTCCGGATCAAAAATAAAAACCGGAAGAACCGGAACCTTTCGCGCACAGGCCTGATGGAGCGCGGTGTTGTCGGAAACACGCAAATCGCGGCGAAACCAAAGCAGGACAGGGTCGCGCGACATGATTTTTTTTAGCGACCGGCGAATAACTTCGCACGCGCAAAGATAGTTTCGCCCCTTTTCTCCTCGAGAAACTCTTTTTTTATGCGTCGGTTATTTGTCAAGCGAACTCATTCACAAATATTTTTCATAAAAATTCAAATTCCGCTTGCGCCTTTTTTTTTCGGAGCGAATGATTCCAACCCGCTAACCAAAAAAGGAAAATTAAAAAACATATGAGCAATCCTCCTGAAATCTGGGTCAAAGTTTGCCGCGAGCTGGAAAAAGTCATCACCCCCGACGCCCTCCACCGCTGGTTCTCGTCCATCGTGCCGTTGAGCTACGAGGCGGGCCGCCTTGTGTTGGGGGTGGAGAATGCCATTTACCAGTACTGGATTGAGGAAAACTACCTCAACCAGCTCCGGGAGTGCGCCACGTTGGCCGTTGGTCGGGAGGTAAAAATCAGTTTTGATGTGGTTGGATCCAAGGACCGCCCCACCCCCACGGCGGAGGAGCACCTTTTGCAGGCCGAAGGAAAGGAAAAGTCGAAGCCCCTGACGGGAGAGCTCGTGAGCCGGTACACTTTCGAATCCTTTGTTGCCGGGGTGAACAGCCAGTTCGCCCATGCGGCGGCCACAGCGGTTGCGGATGCTCCTGCCCGCACCTACAACCCGCTCTTTATCCACGGATCTGTGGGTTTAGGGAAAACCCATCTTCTTCACGCCATCGGGCACAGGATCATGCAGAAAAAGAAGGGGGCCAAGATTGTTTATGTTACGTCCGAACAGTTTACGAACGAGTTTATCTCTGCGATTCAACACGGGGAGCTGGTCAAATTCCGCCGCCGCTTCCGCCAGGCCGACTGTTTGCTGATCGACGATGTTCAGTTTTTCTCGGGCAAAGACCGCTCCCAAGAGGAGTTTTTCCACACCTTCAACACCCTTTTCGACGGCAATCGCCAGATCGTCCTTTCGAGCGACAGCCCGCCGGGAGACGTGGCCAACCTCCAGAAGCGCCTCGTTTCCCGCTTTGAGTGGGGTCTGAGTGCCGAGTTGCAATCTCCCGACATCGAGACCCGGTTGGCCATTCTTCGCAAGAAAACCTCGACCATGCAGGTCCGGCTCGGCGAATCGGTTCTTCACTTCATTGCGGAGCGGGTCAAAACCAATGTCCGTCGCCTGGAGGGTGCCCTCAACCGCGTGGCGGCTTGGGCTGCCTTGCACGACCGGCATATCACGCCCGCCCAGGTGGAGGAGCTCCTCAAGGACTTCATCCAGCAGGAAACCAAGCCGATCGTCACGATCGAGCTGATCCAGAGGCGCGTGGCCGAGGGCTACGACCTCAGGGTCGCGGACATGACGAGCAAGCGTCGCCCCGCCCACATCGCGCTGCCCCGCATGGTGGCGATGTACCTGAGCCGCAAAATGACCGGGAAGAGCCTGCAGGAAATTGGCGAGTCGTTTGGCGGGCGAGACCACGGGACGGTTCTCCATGCCTGCAAGACGATCACCTCCAAGATGCAGGGGGACGACCGCCTGCACCAGATGGTGGGTCTTCTCACCCACAAACTCGAAGAGCCGGCCGAGCGCTAATCGCCCAGGGCGGATTTTTCGGTTTTTCGTCCGTCTTCCGGGCAAGGGATTCCCATGTCCACACACCAGTATCGTGTGCCGATCCAATTTTTGTGAGCCTCAATTTTTTATTCAGGCCCCGGAAGAAATGTTTCCGCGAAAAGATCGCGGGTTGCCCGAAAGTTATTTTGGTGGGTATCCCCACTTTGTGCCAACTTACTGACCGCTACAGAGAGCTTTTGTTTTCCCCTGTGAACAGACCCGAAATGCAGGCGAGATTCCTGTGAGCAGGGTAACGCCGAACCAACAAGCCCGCCTTTTTTTCAAAGCTATGCACGGCTTATTTTTGATCGAAGCGGTTGTTTCCCTGCGGTTTGCACAGAATCTGGTGGCTTATCCACCTGCTTATGATTATGGTTTACTTGCTTCTATATCTACCTATCCCAATCTTCTGACTTTCGAACTTTCATGAAACTCATCCTCCAGAAACAGAAATTCCTGAACGCTTTATCGGCCGTTCAAAACGTGGTTGGCTCCAGGACCCCGATTGGAATCCTGAACAACCTTTTGCTGAAAGCGGAGAAAAGCGAGCTGACGATTTCAGCAACCGATCTGGACATCGGGATCCGGACCTCCTGCGAGGTGGGGGTGGAGAAACCCGGCTCGATCACCCTTCCTGCCCGGAGGCTCTTCAGCATCATCCGCGAACTTCCGTCGGAAGAGCTGACCTTGGACGTGGATGCCAAGCTGGGAGCCACCATGCGGTGTGGCGCGGCCTTTTTCAAAATCATGGGGATGCCGGCGGAGGAGTTTCCCGCCATTCCGGAGTTTCCCGGAAAAACGAGTGAGAAAAACCCGATCTACAAAATTGAGCAAAAGGCCTTCAAGGAGCTTCTCAAAAGGGTTTCTTACGCCATGTCGGCGGATGAGAAGCGCTACGTCCTGAACGGGCTGCTGATCTGCCTGAAGGAGGGAAAATTAACCATCGTCGCAACGGATGGACGCCGCCTCGCCCTGACCGACCAGGAGCTGGACTTCCCGAAGTCGGGGGAGCGGGAGTTTATTCTGCCCGCGAAGGCCGTGCTGGAGTTGCAGCGTCTTCTTGGGGACAAGGACGACGTGGCGTTCGCCCTATTGGAAAATCAGATCCTATTCTCGTTCGGGCACACGGAGATCGCCGCCAAGATGGTGGAGGGGAACTACCCGAACTACCGGCAGGTCATCCCGGCCGAGGCGAAGGAGCGGGTGACTCTGGAGAGGGAGCTTTTCCTGAACTCGGTCCGGCGCGTTGCCCTTCTCTCCAGTGAAAAATCGAACTCGGTGAAGCTGACCTTTGCCAAGAACAACCTGGAGATTGCGGCGAACACGCCCGACGTGGGAGAAGCCAGGGAATCGATCCCGGTCCAGTACAAGGGCAAGGAGTTCACGATGGCCTTCAATCCCGAGTTTCTGGTGGATCCCCTGAAGAACATCGACCATGACACCATCCACTTTGACTTCATCGATGAGCTCAGCCCCGGGGTGATCCGGTACAACAAACCGTTTCTGTACGTGATCATGCCAATGCGGACGGCCTGAGCCGCGCCGCGTGCTTCGGCGTCTCCGGCTTACCTCGTTCCGTTGCCACCCAACGATTGAGCTGGAGAATCTGGGGCCGAGGGTTTTGCTCCGCGGGGCCAATGGTCGTGGAAAAACCACCCTTCTGGAGTCGGTCTGTGTCCTGGCCCGGATGCGCTCTTTCCGGACGCGTCTGGTGCGGGATTTAACGCAGCACGGTGCGGAGGGTTGGCGGGTCGAGGGCTCCTGGGCGGACGAGGCCGGGCCGGTTCGCCTGGGAATGGTTTGGCGGGGAAACGGAAGGGAGTTGGAGGTGGACGGAAGGGCCGGGGTGACCGTCGAGGAGTTTTGGGGCCGGGCGATGGCCGTGGTGGCGCACGGGGGGGACACGGCGATTCTGGAGGGAGGTTCGATGGAGCGCCGATCCGGCTTCGACCTGCTTCTGGCGGAAACGGAGCCCGCCCGTCTGGGGGATCTGCGTCAACTCCGGGAAGTTTCCAGGCAAAGATCCGCCTTGCTGAGGCAACCCCGGGCGGCACGGGACGAGTGGGAGGCGTGGACCACGAAGCTGGGGGAGCTGGCAAAAATCCTGCAACCCGCACGACAGGAGCTGGCCCGGATTTTTCTGCCTCATCTGGAGGAGGCCCATCGCCAACTGACGGAAGGGGCCGAAAAGTTGAAAGTGACGTATCAGCCGGAGGATCCGGTCCCGGATTCGGGGCCGGAGCGCGACCGGCTCTGGGAGCAGGAAAGGGAGCGGGGGCTGAATCTCACAGGGCCACAGCGGGACGACTGGGATTTCAAGCTCGGGGGAAAAAGTTTGTCCCGTTACGGCTCGGAGGGGCAGCGGAGGTCGGCGTGTCTGGCGGTCCGACTTGCGGAACTGGCCGTGCTCCGGCAGCGGAGGCAACGGACACCGGTTTTTTTGTTGGACGACGCACTCAAGGAGCTGGACGAGGAGAGGCGCAAGGCTTTTTGGCGGGCGATTCCGGACGAGTGCCAAGTTTTGTACGCAAGCGCGCACGACCGGCCCCGGAAGGGGGATTCGTGGGTTATTCTTGAGATTTCCCCCGGCGCCGCCGAACTCCGCGAGGAGTGAGCCTTGCCAAGGAACCCGGGCAAAGCCTACGATTCACGCCCGTTTGACACCCAAAAACATAAGGAGTTTCCCTCATGGCCACTGAAGTAGGACCCGTAAAGACAGTCGATGTGCCGCCCTTGCGGCCTCTGAAAATCCCCCACCGGCTCGCACCGACCCCCACGCAGGGGCCGAAGTATCCGAAATCGGTCCGGAACCTTGCCGGCACGGAAGTGGTCTTGGCGGATCCGGTCATGACCCGGGCCCTGATTGCGTTGATGGACACGCACGCGGTGATCGGGGGGGCGGCGTGTCACTGGGGCGGGCCTGCGGCATTGGCGGAGGTCATGTCGGCCATCCACGGGGTGATGTTTGCGGAGAAGGGCCGGCCCTGGCATGAGGCGTACAACTTCGTCAACGACGCAGGCCACACGGAAAACGGGATTTATGCGCTTCGTTCGCAGTACGGGTTTGATGGAATGACCTTTGATGACCTGAAAAAATTCCGTTCGATCGCTAGCAAGTTGACCGGTCACGGGGAAAGCCACCTGAATCCCCAAGGGGTGTTCGTGAGCAATGGGCCGTTGGGCTCGGGAATCCCGGTGGCGCAGGGATTGGCGTTGGGGGACAAGCTGGCCAAGCGGGACCGCGTGACGTTCTGCGTGATTTCGGACGGGGCCTGCATGGAGGGGGAGGCCAAGGAGGCGATGGCGGCGATTCCCGGAATGGCCGGGCGGAACGAGATCAATCCGTTCATTCTGGTGGTTTCGGACAACGACACCAAATTATCGGGCAGGATTTCGGAGGACAGTTACTCGATGGAGCCCACCTTTGCTGGGCTGGCCGAACTGGGTTGGAATGTCCGCCCGGTGAAGGAGGGTCAGAACCTGGAAAAAGTTTACCAAGCGGTGGAGCAGGCCTTGGCGGAGGCCAAAGGGGATCCCCGCAGGCCGGTGTGCCTTTGGGTGAAAACGATCAAGGGGTACGGCGTGAAGGAAACGGAAAAGAGTCCCTCGGGGGGGCACGGTTTTCCGCTGAAAGACGGGGAGAAAATCGTTCCGTTTGTGGAGGAGATCACCGGGGGCAAGACACCCCCTGAGCTGAAGGCGTGGGCGGAAGGGTTGCGGCGGGAGTGGGAGGAGAAACAGGCGGCGAAACAAGGGGCGGTGAGCGCGCCCCCTGCGGTGAAAAAGGAAAAGGTGCAGGCCGGTTTTGCGCGGGCGGCCGTCCGGGCGGCCCAGGAAGGCTTGCCGGTGATTTCGATCAGCGCCGACCTGCCCGGATCGACGGGCGTGGCGGCTTTTCAAAAAGCGGTTCCGGGTCGTTCGTTCGACATTGGAATTGCGGAGGCCAACATGGTGAGCACCTGCACCGGTCTTTCGAAAACCGGGTTTCTTCCCGTGGCCGACACCTTTGCGCAATTCGGAGCCACGAAGGGAAATTTGCCGATCATCATGTCCGCCCTTTCGCAGGGGCCGATCGTGGGGGCTTTCACCCATGCGGGATTCCAGGATGCGGCGGACGGGGCCTCGCATGAGGCGACGACCTATTTTGCCGCCGTGAGCGCGATCCCGCACACGCTGGCCATCGCGGTGAGCTGCTCGGAGCAGGCCGAGGCGCTGATGGCTGCGGCGTTTCAGCGTCTGGCCAAGGAAAGGGAGGCCGGGAACGACGGGGAAAGCGCGCTGTTTTTTGCGGGTCGGGAGGATTTTCCGGTGCGGCTTGGAGATCGCCCGGAAGGTTATCCCTGGGGCAAGGCGACGGTTCTCCGGCAGGGAAACGACGGCGTCATTGTCGCATGCGGGCCGATGGTTCCGTTGGCGCTGGAGGCGGCGGAGATTTTGGCGAAGGAGGGCAGGCAAGCCGCTGTGATCGACAGTCCGTTTGTGAACCGGCCTGATCTGGCCACGATCGCCCCTGTGGTGAAGGCGGCAGGGGGGCGCCTGGTCACGGCGGAGGATCACCAGATTATCGGGGGAATGGGGGCGATGCTGGTCCACGCGCTGGCGATCCAGGGAATCCCGTTGAAAACGGCGGCGATCGGAATGCACGGGGAGTTTGGGCGGTCCGCGTACAGCGCCCGCGAGCTGTATGAGCATTTTGGGATGGGCCCGAAGGACATCGCGGCGGCTGTGCGGAAACTTTCTTCTTGATCGGTCGATTCGCCAGCTGGGTTCTGGGTTCGTGGTTGCTCTGTACGGCGGTGGGTTGGGCGGAGCTGCTGGTGTTGGAGTCGGATGGGGGACCGGTCCTTGTTTCAGCCCATGGGGTGAAAGAGGAGTCCGAAAAAGTCCTTTTCAAGGAGGACAGCGGAACGCAGCGGCAGGTGGCCAAGAAAAAAGTCCTCAAGACACTGCCCTCGCTTCCGACGGCAACCGAGGAGTTGTCCAGGGAAGCGGCGCTGAAAGCCATCAACACCCTGCTGGAGGCGAAGTCCCTTTATGCCAATCTTCAGGAGGCGTTGCAGAAAGAGGTGGAAGGATGGAAAGACAGGCTGGACAAGATGCCGAGCCCGCAGGATCCCGAGGCCCTGGCCCAGGCGGAGGCAGCCTTTGTCGCTGCGACGGAGAAGGCGATGCCCAGCCCCCACGACTTCAGGAAAAGCTACACGCTGGAGGAGCTGGCAGGGCAGTTGGCCGCCCTCGACGCGTTACAAAAGGAGTTTCCCGAGCGGGCGGCGGAGGTGGATAAGCTGGCGGCGCCCTGGCAGTTGGAGCAGGAGCAGCAAAAGGCGGGGAGAAAAAAGTTTGAGGGTCGCTGGCTCGATCCGGCGGAGTGGGAAAAAGAGAAGGGAGCACGGCAGGAGGTGGCGAAGGCCGCGTTTCTGGAAAAAATCCAAAGTCCGGCGTTGCCCCCGCTTCTTGTTGGCCAAGGTTTTTTTTTGGCAGGGATCGGGCTTTTGGCTGGAGGCGGGTTGCTGGGATTCAGCTTTTTATTCCACGGCGTGGTCGAACTGCTGAGGCATCGTGCCTGGTGGAAGGGTTCGGCCTGGGCGTTGGCGGGCATGGTCCTTTTTGCGCTGGTGTCGCGGGCGGCGGTGCTTGCGGTCACAAGTCCCGAGGGTCTTGCAGGAGGGGAGCCGGCGGACGCGGCCCCGCTGGAAGAGTTGCTGTGGCAGCAAGCTGGGATGGGCCAGCCGATGCCGGAGCAGCTTCGGCTGACGGACTCGGAAATCAACGCGTGGTGGGTCCGGAGATTGCGCTTTGCCCCGTTGGGAGTGACCGATGTTTTCGCTGCCAGCACGGTGGGATGGAGGATTCAATTTCTCGAGGGCGGGTTGACGCTGGATCGAACGGGGCGGTGGCTGGGGCAAAACCTTCTTTTAAGGCATCAGCTCTTTTTCAGGCGGTCGGACCAGGGGGAAAACATCTACCGGGTGGAGGCAAGTTTGGGCAAGCTCCCGCTCCCGCCCGCACTGGTGCTGAGGACGTGGAACCAGTGGGTCGAGAGCGTGATCCAGCAGGCGACTCTTTTTCCAGGAGCCGCCAACGCGCGGTTGGACAAGCTGGAGAAAGGGGCGGTGGTTTTTTCGTCGAGGTGAGGGGTCATGCCCCGGGGGCCATCGCGGGGATTGAAATCCTGGACGGGGTTGGGAATATGAGGATCCAGGAGGATTTTGATTTATGACGAGTGGCAAAGAGTGGGCACAACGAATTCGGGATGAGGTGCAAAAAGCGATCATCGGCCAGGACGAGGTGATCGAGAGGCTTCTTGTGGCTCTTTTGGCGAACGGACACGTCCTGCTGGAGGGGTTGCCCGGGCTGGCCAAGACACTTTTGATCAAAAGCTTGGGTGCGGCGATGGGTCTTGAGTTTGAGCGGATTCAGTTCACGCCCGATCTTCTTCCCAGCGACGTGGTGGGGACGATGGTGTTTCAGCCGAAGGAGGGGAACTTTCGGGTTCACCGGGGGCCTGTATTTGCGAACCTGGTTTTGGCGGACGAAATCAACCGGGCTCCCGCGAAGGTGCAAAGCGCGCTGCTGGAGGCGATGCAGGAGAGGCAGGTGACGATCGGCGGGGAGACGCACCTTTTGCCGAAACCCTTTCTTGTGATGGCCACCCAGAATCCGTTGGAGCAGGAGGGGACGTATCCCCTTCCGGAAGCCCAAACCGACCGCTTCCTCTTCAAGCTTCTGGTGGATTACCCGTCGGAGCGGGAGGAGAGGGCGATGATGGAGAGGTGGGGGCAGTTGAGCATGCAACCCAAGCTCGGTGCGGTGTCCTCGGGAGAGGAGCTTTTGAAAATGCGGGGCCACGTGGATCAGGTTCACCTGAGCCCGCCGCTGCAGTCCTACATGCTGGCCTTGGTTCGTGCAACGCGGGAGGCGGCCGCCGTCGAGGCGGGGAGTGCGGCGAAAGTCTTGTCCTACGGGGCGAGTCCCCGGGCGTCCCTGGCGCTGGTTCAGGCGAGCCGTGCGCTGGCGTGGCTGCACGGAATGGACCATGCCACGCCGGAGGTGGTGCAGAATGTGTTTTTGGATTCCCTGCGCCACCGGGTGGGATTGACCTACGAAGCCGAGGCGGAGGAGACGACAACGGACAAAATATTGCGGGGAGTGCTCGACCGGATTCCCGTTCCTGCCGGGTACTGAGGAGGGGGGGCGGAGAGGGACGATGAGCACGGCAATGGCGCCCGGGGAGGTGGCTCGAAAAGCACCGCTTGCCCTTTTACGCAAGTTGGAGTGGCGCGTGCGGATGGCGGCCGACTCTTTTTTGGGGGGAGAGTACCGCTCCGCGTTCCGGGGACGGGGACGGGAGTTCGACCAGGTGGTGAAATACGAGTTTGGGGATGACGTCCGGGATGTGGACTGGAATGTCTCGGCGCGGCTGGGCGAGCTTTACCGGAAAAAATTCATCGAGGAGCGGGAGCTGACGGTGGTGATTTTGCTGGAGGACACGCCCGCCCTGCAGTTCGGGTCGGGGCAACGGACGAAGAGGGAGGCGTTGCTGGAGCTGGCGGGTCTCTTTGCCCTGACGGCGGCGGGAAACCGGGACCGCGTGGGTTTCTGGCATGCCACCCCCGCCGGTCATCATGTCCGGCAGCCTGTGCGGGGCAGGGTGAATATTGTCCGGACCGCGGCGACGCTCCTGGGCCAGCCGATTCCGAAACTGGAGGACGGCGCGGAGGCCTCCCTGGAGTGGAAACTTTTTTTCCATGCTTTTCCGAAGCACAGCATCGTGCTTTGGCTGGGGGATTTTCCGCCCAGGCCGGTGGGTGCGGGTTGGGCGGCGCTGCGGAAGCGGTACGAGATCCTCGGGGTGCGGGTGGATGATCCATGGGATATCCAGCTTCCGGCGTTGGGAATTTTACCCGTGGTGGATCCGGAGTCGGGCGAGGTTCTGGCATTCGACACGGGGACAAGGGAAAGCCAGCAAAAGCATGCGCAGTGGGTGGCGGAGAGGGAGGCGGCCTGGTTGGAGTGGTTTCCGAGCCCTTTGCAGAGGCTGACCGCGGGCACGGAGGGGGATTTGCTCGACTCGCTGATCACCTTCTTCCGCCGCAGAATGCAGGGGGCAAGAAAATGAGTCCGGGACTTCTGCCCGGGGGATGGACGTTGGCCGATCCGCTCTGGCTGTTGGCGTTGCTTCTGATTCCCCTGGCGGTGTGGTGGAGAGGGAGAAGATCAAGGCCGGTTTTGGTGATCCCGCGGGTGGCGCGTTGGGCGGGGACCCCCGCCATCTCCCTCGGAAGGGGGCCCTCGATCCTGGCGGGCATCGGACTTGCTTTGCTGGTGATTGGATTGGCCCGCCCCCAGCAGCTGGAGGAGAAAAAACAGGTGCGCCAAAAAGGGTATGACATCATGTTGGCGATCGACCTTTCCCCCAGCATGCTGGCGGAGGATTACGAGGGACCCACCGGAAGGATCAATCGTCTCCAGGCAATCCAGCCGATCATCGAGGCCTTCATCTCCAAAAGGCCGACCGACCGAATCGGGGTGGTGATTTACGGAGGCAGGGCGTACACCCTGTCCCCGCTGACCTTTGATCACGAGTGGCTGGCGCGACAGATCCAGCGGCTACGGGTCGGGCTCGTGGAGGACGCGACCGCCGTGGGAGACGGGTTGGGATTGGCCGTGTCCCGATTGGAGCAGGCGGAGAAGGAAAAAGACGGGCAGAGAAAGGGAGCCTTCATCATCCTGTTGACGGACGGGTCGAACAACAGCGGGGTGTTGGCGCCACGGCAGGCGGCGGAGCTGGCGAAGGCAAAGGGCATTCCTGTGTATACGATCGGGGCGGGGCAGCCGGGGGTGGTGCCGATGCCGGTGATCGACAATGCGGGGCGAAAGCTGGGATACCGCCAGGCGATTTCCGACCTGGATGAGGACACCCTACAGAGGATCGCGGAGACGACGGGGGGAAAATTCTTTCGTGCGATGGATGTGGGGACGGCGGAGGCGGCGTTTGCGGCCATCGACAAGCGGCAAAGGATCGAGTTCAACGCCAAGGCCCAGCTCCGGGCAAACGAGTGGTACTTTGCGTGGGTGGGACCCGGAGCGGTTGCATTCCTGGGCGGCTTGGCTTGGGCGCGGCCCGGGCGATGGGGGAGGGCGGCATGAGTTTGTTTGGCGTGCACTGGGAAGAGCCGGGGTTTTTTCTGCTGCTACCGCTGGTTCCGCTGGCGTGTTGGCTCATTTTTCGCGGGACGGTCGGCGGCTCCGGGGCACTGCCCCTTCCGAAGATCATGAGGCGATGGGCTGGTGCACGGGCGGTGGTGGACCGTCCGAGGGCGACGCGACGAAGGGGAGGCTTGTGGTTGGGCACGGGATTGGTCCTGGCCCTGATCGCGCTGGCCCGACCCCAGTACGGGCATTTGGAGGAGACGGTGTTTGATCAGTCGCGGGAAGTTCTTTTGGCACTCGACCTGTCGGCGAGCATGTTGGCGGACGATGTGAAACCAACGAGGTTGGCGCGAGCCAAGCTTCTGATGGGGAACCTGCTGGATGAGCTGCAGGGAGAGCGGGTGGGGTTGGCGGTTTTTGCGGGGACATCTTTTTTGCAAGTTCCGCTCAGTTCCGATTACGAGGTTTTGCGGGATATTCTTCCGGGTCTGGATCCCTCCTACCTTCCCCAGGCTGGAACCGACTATACGGGGATGTTGAGGGTGGCGACGGAGGCTTTTGGGCAAAGTTCGGCTGCGGATCGTTTTCTCATTGTCCTGAGCGATGGAGAGGCACATGACCCGGGATGGAAAGCGGCCCTGGAGGAGTTGAAGAAGAAAAAGGTGAAGGTGATTTCCCTGGGGATCGGAACCGCGGCGGGGGCGCTTTTACCCGATTCCCAGGGCGGGGTCATGAAAGACGAGAGGGGTGCGGCTGTGTTGACGCGGCTGGAGCCGTCCACGCTGGAGGCGTTGGCTTCGGAAACAGGCGGGGCGTATCGAGAGGCGTCCAACTGGGTCGACATCAAGGATCTGCTGCAGGAGACGATTGAGCAGGGGAAAGCAGGGGAATTTTCAAAAACAAGGGAGGCGCGGCAGGCGGAGCGGTTTCAGTGGGCCCTTGCGCCTGCGGTGTTTCTTTTGGCGCTCAGCCTGGCCCTCGAAATGCCTGTGCTGCCGAGCCGACGCCGCGTTGCCATGGGGGCGGTCACCCAAGGCGAGGCATCCTTGCCGCCGGTCATGAAAAAGAGCACGAAACTGGTTTCCAAAGAGAAAAAGGCAAGGGTCCACGCATGAGAGGGTGGAGCACGGTTTGCCTTGTTGGCCTGGGGTCGATCGGGGCCATGGGCGCAATGTCCCCCCAGACCATGCCAGCGCAAAATTCGGCCTCGGGCCTGACTGCGGCGGTGGCGGCGGTGGCGGAGAAGGGGAAAAAACCCGCGCGGGATTATGCCACCATGGCGGAGGAGACCCTCCGTTTTGGACAAAAGCCGGAAGCGGTCGAAGCCTTGAATCGAGCGAGCCAGGGAACCCAAGACGCACAGGCCCCCTGGCGAAACATGGTCGGGGATGCCCTGGCGGGGGTGGATGAGGGGGAGCGGATCGATAAACAGGCGGCGGACTGGCCACGGTTGCGGGAGGAGCTGAAAAAACTTCAACCGCCCCCTCCTCCCCCTTCGCAACAAAAGAAGGACTCCAAGAAAAATTCCTCCGAGAAAGACAAAAAGGACAAAGATAAAAAGGAAAAGAAATCAGGCGATGGCAAGGGAGATTCACAGGACGAGCAGAAAGGAAAGGGAGAAAAGTCGGATCAGAAGAGCGAGGGTGGGGAGGGAAAAGATTCCCAAAGTCCGCCTTCGCCTGGGGAGGGACAGCAAGGAGGGGAGAAAGGGGAATCGAAAGGGAATTCGGGAGGAGAGGGCTCCGAAGCGGACGGGAAAGGCGGGGATCAAAAGCAGCAAGAGGCAAAAGGAAAAGGGAAGGACCCGAACCAGATCAAGGAGTACAGCTCCAGCAAGGAGCAGGAGGGAACGATGAGGGATCGGGCGAAGGAGGATGAGATTACTCCGATTCAGGACAAGAACGCCGGATTTGGAAGCATGGGGGAGGAGAAAAAAGAGGAGGCAAAGAAAGAGGGCAAAAAAGGGACGGGGAAGGGGCAGGAAGAGGCGAAGAAGGATTCGGCTTCGGGAATGCGAACGGTGGGCGGGGGAACGGGGAAAAAGAAACAGGAGGATTCGGGAGATGCTTATACAGTGGAGGCGACTGCGAGACTGGATCAGGTCAGACAATCGGACAGTCCGGCCCTGTTGCAACAAAGGCTGCAACCGAAGAACCAGAGGCCGTCCACCTCCTCGACCGCCAAACCATGGTAACGTGGATGAAAAAGTTTCTCCCCATCCTCATGGCAGGGTTTGTCCTCGGGTCAGGGACCTATGGGCAGAGCGTTGCATGGGACGATCCTGGCCAGATTCCTCCCGAAGCCGCGGTGCAACTGGACCTTGTCTTTACCGACTGTCAACCGAAGGGGAACGTGAGCCTGCCCGCCGTGGCGGGGCTGCAATTTTCAGGGCAACCGGGAAGAGCCACCAGTTTTTCGATGATCAACTTCCAGACCAGCTCCTCCACCACGCTGTCCTATACGGTGCAGGCGGGTCAAAACGGACGAATCAAAATTCCGTCTTTCGAGGTCGTGACTGACAAAGGAAGAATCACCGTTCCCGCCCTCTCCCTGGATGTCACCGGAAGTGCGTCCCAGCGGTCGAGACAAGCGAGCCCGCTGAACCCGAATTTTCCGTTTCCGCCCAACCCGTTCCAAAATCAGGCCCCGAGCCCGGGGAGTCAGGTGGTTCCTCCCGATGCGGTGCAAGCCTCGGCGGAGGCCGAGCCACGGCGCCCCTATGTGGGTGAGATTTTTGATGTGAACTATCGGGTGGTGATGACGGGGAACCGCAGCGGTCGGGTCAAGACGACACCGTTATGGGATGTCCAGAACTTCACGGCCGAAGCGTGGGACCGGGGGCAGCAGATCGGGCCCGGAGGAAGCCAGGGATTGCAGTTCCACACGCGGGCGATGGTGCCGAAGGCGGGACTATTTGAGCTGCCGTCGATCCGGCAAAAACTGGACATCGACACGGCGGCGGGGGGGAGGTCGTTCTTCTTCACGGCCCCGGGCTCGGTCGAGGTCGAGGCGGTGGCCGCGCCCGTTTCGATCCAGGTGGAGCCTCTGCCGACCAACGCGCCCGCGGGATTCAAGGGGGCGGTGGGGCAGTTTGTTTTGGAATCGAAGATGGTTCCCGAGCAGGTGGGGGAGGGAGAACCGGTGACGTGGACCCTCACGTTGCGCGGAACCGGGAATTGGCCGATGGGGGTGGAGTTGCCCGCCCGATCGGTCCCGAACCAGATCCGGACGATCCAACCCAAGTTACGCAGGGAGTTCAACGGAACGGAGATTTTCACGGGGGCGATTGTGGAGGATCTGGTCATGATTCCGACCCAGAGCGGGGAGTTCGAGCTGCCGCCCGTGAAGTTCGTCTATTTTGATCCCAAGAAAAAGGCCTACGAAACTCTCGAGGCCAAGCCGCCAAAAATCAGTGTCACGCGGGGCGCGGGCGGACTGGCGTTGACTCCGCCACCCGCAGGAGCCGCCGCCAGCACAGGGCAAACGGAAAAAAAACCGGCATCCAATCCCGCGCCACGACCGTCCCAATCGATTCCGTATGGGGAGCCCGTTCTGCCACGGGAGCCGGTGGAGGGGAAAGCCCGAGGATGGTCGCCCTTGCCGGGCGTGGGGGTTGTGGGCGCCGGGGTTCTTCCATGGCTGATCCTTTTTTGGGTGTGGTGGCAGTGGGCCAAGCAGCGGGCGCTTTTGACGGACCGGGAGAGAGGAAGAAAAGAGGCGTTGGAGACGTGGAAAAAAGCGGTGGCCTCGATTCGCAAGGACGGTGATGAGGAAAGAGCGCGGGAGAAGGGACTGCTCCTCTGGCAGAAGGCGGTTGCGGAAACCCTGGGGGTGGAGGGAGCAACCCCATCGTGGGGAGCGATCGCGCTTGGGATTCAGACCTTGTCTCAGCCCGACCAAGAGGAGCTGGGCAAGTGTTGGGAGGAGTCAGAAAACGGACTTTATGGAAGAAGCCCCAATCTGGACGGGGGTTGGTGCGACAAAGCGGAGCAGCTGGCGATGCGGATTGACCTGCCCAAGTTGAGCTTTTGGGCGCCATTCCGGCTGCGGAATTTGGTGCCGTGGGCGGTGGGGGCACTCCTGCTCTTGGCGCAAGTCACCCCGGCGGTTGCGGAGCAAAAACAGGAGGAAGGGAAGAGTTCCAAGGAGCCGACCAAAGAAAATCCGATTTCGCTTTATCGTGCGGGAAGCTTTGCGGAGGCGGGCAGGGAGTGGGAGGGAAAGCTCCATGAAAACCGTGGGGATCCCCTCATCCGAAACAATCTGGCGCTCGCGTATTTCCAGCTTGGCGACAAGGAAAGGGCGTTGGCCTACGGGCTTTCGGCTTATCTCATTTCACCAGAGACAGCCTCGGTGGCATGGAACACGAGGATCTTTGCGCAAGGGGCGGATCAGCTGGATCGGGCCGTGCTCGCATTGTGGGACGACCAGGGTGCGTCGTGGCTGACGAGGCGCCTCGGAGTTTTTGGATGGCAGGGAATTTTGGTTTTGGGATCTGCCGCCTGTGCCTTGGCGGTGGGCCTGGGGTTGGCTTCGGGATATTTTGAAAAAAGGCGCACCATGCTTTTCCGGCTGGGAGCTGGAACCCTTGTGGTCGGCCTTCTGGGCATCGGCACGGGAGGCGCAGCTCTCGGGATTTACGGAAAGCTAGCCGATCGGAGTGCGGTGATGATTGTGGATGTGGTGCCGCTTCGCTCCGTGCCCACGGAGGTGGAGCCCCAGGCGGAAAAGGCCTACCCTCCCGGCTCGGTGGCCCATCTGGAGAAAAGCTTCCTGGGTTGGAGCAAGATCCGGATGCCGAACCAGGATGCCGGCTGGATCCGGACGGAGCATCTGGTCCCGTTGTATTAAGGTCGGCGGAGCTGGATACGATGGGTCGATGGGTTCGGGGCTTCCTCCTCAGGCTGGGGAAGCTGCGAACCGGTGGATGGGGAGGGAAAGAGCTGTTGCATCAACGAGGGGTTTTTACGGCCCGGAAGCACTTGGACGACGAGGTTGGTGGTTTGGGCTGCTGGAACGGAGGAAGATTCCCAGAGGCGCCGGTAGGCGAACTTTAGATTGAATCGACCTTCCCTGGGAAAAACAACGCGCAGGGTTTGTTCCCCCGGGGCCCCCGGAACGGAGGGAGAGGCGTAGGATTCATTCAGAAGACGTGCGGTTTGGATGGGAGGGTCCAAGACCCACCGGTATCCGGTGGAGAAGTTGGCGGGCAAAACGACCTCCAGGGGCTGGGCAACAACGGTTTTTTTATCGATGTCGGGGCGAAACAAACCGCACCCGGCAAAAAGAAAGAAGGTTCCAAGAAGGACGAGAGGAAGATCCCTAGGACTTTTCTCGAAGGGGGGCAAGGTCCGCATCCTCCTTGGCAACGTTCGCCCAGGACTGATCCAGGCGAATGGCCGCCTGCAGATAGGAGCGGGCTTTATCGAGATCACGCAACTGGCAGTGGTAACAGCCCAGCTGGAATTTGATGTGGGGATTGTCGGGAAATTTCCGTTCCGCCTCCAAAAGGATGGAACGCCCCTTCTGAAGGGAGTCTTGGTGACGGACCGCATCCGCCAGGGAGACCCACACTTCGGGTTCCTCGGGGCGCAGGCGGCGGAGTTGCTCCGCCGTTTTCTTCAGCTCCACAAAGCGACCGGCGGCGCGGAGGATCCGGGTGCGGAGAAAATCCAAGGTCAGGCTGTGATCGCCCTTCCGGCGGGCTAGGGCGATGCGGTGAAGGGCCTCATCGTACATTCCCAAACCGCAGTACCCTTCCAGCTCTTCCTGAAGTTTTGAGGCGCTGTCCATGGGTTGAGTTGAAACTTTGCAGGCTTTCGGGGAAGCACAAGTGCGGGGGCGATTTTGTTCCCATCGGGCATGGAGTTGCTTGGGAGCAGTTTTGGGGAACCATGAGAAGATCATCCGGGGCTGTTCCGCGGGCGGGATCGGTCCATATTTGGGGATGATGATTCTGGGAATCGATATCGGCGGCACGGGGGTGAAGGGCGGGCTGGTCCAGCTGCCCCACGGGGTGCTGAAGGGGGATCCTGTGCATGTGCCGACTCCTCATCCGGCCTCCCCCGCGGCGCTGACACGGGCGGTGAAGAAGCTGGTGGTGCACTTTCAGTGGAAGGGGGTGGTGGGTGCGGGATTTCCCGGACCGATCCGGGCGGGAATCGTCGAAACGGCGGTGAATCTTTCCCCGCAATGGGTGGGAAAAAACCCCGCCAAGATTTTTCAGAAGGCGACCGGGCAAAGGTTTGTCGTGATCAATGATGCGGATGCGGCAGGGTTGGCGGAAGTTCATCACGGGGCGGGAAAAAAGGAGAAAGGAGTGATCGTCATGATCACCCTGGGAACGGGAATCGGGAGCGCCCTTTTTCATCGGGGGGAGCTGATTCCCAATACGGAGCTGGGGCACCTGACGATTCGAGGAAAAGATGCGGAGAAACTGGCCAGCGCCAAAGCCAGGGAGGAGAACGACTGGAGCTGGAAAAAGTGGTCCCGCAAGGTGCGGGAGTACCTTCACCAGGTGGACCGATTGATCAATCCTGATCTGATCATTGTGGGAGGAGGGGTGAGCAAGAGGGCGGAGAAGTGGCTCCCCCGTGCATCGCAGGGTGTCCGGGCGCAGGTTGTTCCCGCAAAATTGCACAATGAGGCGGGGATTGTGGGCGCGGCCATGGCTGCGGGGAAAACAGGGAGAGGCGACTCTTCCTACCCAGCCTGATTCGATTCAACATATTGGTTCACTCCCCTGAGGCAGCGGATTTTTTTTGTCCGAAGGGTTTCCGCGAGCCGGGCTTGGCTTTTGGGCAGGTGATCACGGCCAAGGATCGGGTGGTGGAGGTGGTAAAGGATCGCCCGACCATAGACAAACTTGCGGGGTCGACCCAAGTGATACAGGCGGGAGCCGATGTCGGAGTCTTCTCCAAGGCCCCACCCCTCGTACTCCTCGTCCCAGCCGTTGACGGCCAGGAGGTCGTCCCGCCACATCGCCATGTTGCATCCGATGATTCCGCGTTGGGCTGTGTCACATCTGATGACGGGAAATGGGAGTCGAAACGCTTTGGCGGCACCGGTGAGTTGACCAGAGAGGAGGAGACGAAAAGTTGGAATGGATTCGCCAACTTTGAGTGAGGCAGAGGCTGCGGCATCCAGATAAGAGCGCCGGCCTTGAACCCAGAAGCCCGGCTGCGCCAAGGAGGCATGATCCTCGACAAATCTGGGGTGTGGGATGCAGTCTGCATCGGTCAGCACGAGATACCTTCCCTTTGCGGCGGCGAGAGAGCGGTTGAGGATGATGTTTTTTCTAAAGCCCTTGTCCTCGTGCCAGAGGTGATGGACTGGACAGGGGAGGGATGGGGTGAGGCGGGCGATCAGATCGCGGGTGGGGGAGGCGGAGCCATCATCGGCGATGATGATTTCCATTGGCTGAGCGGACTGTCGCCGGAATCCATCCAGACAGAGCTCCAGCGGCCTGACGTGGTTGTAGGTGCTGATGACGAGGGAGATTTGATTCGACGGGATCATTGGGAAAGTTCCTGCACTTTCGATTCGAGGATTTTGAGGTGAGCTTCGGGGTCGAGGGGTTTTCCCGTGGCCCGCTGGACAAGTTCGGCGGCGGTGTAGCGGCGACCGTGGGAGTGGATCTTCTCCCGAAGCCAGCAGAGGAGGGGTTGGTAGTTACGATTTTCTACGGAATTGGGAAGGGTAGGAATATCCCGATTCGCGGCCTGCCAAAGCTGGGAGGAGGTTAGGTTGCCGAGGGTGTAGGTGGGGAAGTAGCCAAAGCCGCCTAGGGACCAGTGGATGTCTTGGAGGCAACCGCGCGAATCGTCGGGAACTTTGAGTCCGAGAAGCTTTTCGAAGAGCTCGTTCCAAGCGGCGGGAAGGTCATGAACAGAGAGGTCGCCTTTGAGAAGTTGGGTTTCCAGTTCGAAGCGGAGGAGGATGTGGAGATCGTAGGTGACTTCATCGGCTTCCACGCGGATGAAGGATCGTTCCACGGCGTTGGAAGCGCGCCAGCAATCCTCGGGGTTGTGGCCTGTTAGATCGGTAAAGGCTTGCGAAAAGTCTGGCCACCAGGATTTCCAGAAGGACGAGGAGCGGCCGATGCGGTTTTCCCAGAGACGGGATTGCGATTCGTGGATGCCGAGGGAGGCGGCTTGGCCCAGGGGTGTGCCGAGTTGGGATTCGGGTAAACCTTGATCGTAGAGACCGTGGCCGGCCTCGTGAAGGACCCCGTAGAGGGAGACCATGAAGTCGTTTTCGTCGTAGCGGGTGGTCATGCGGGTATCGCCCGGGCCGAGGCCTGAGCAGAAGGGGTGGGTACTGGAGTCGAGACGACCGGCGTTGGTGTCGAACCCGATTTTTGGAAGAAGAAGCTGGAGAAATTTCTCCTGATCGGCGCGGGGGTAGTGGCCTCGGAGAGTTTTGCGGGAGGGTGGTTGAGGCAGAGCAAAGGCTTTTTCTGCAATGGCAATGAGGCGGGGGCGAAGTTTGGCAAAGAGAGAGGTGACATCGCGAGTCAGCCAACCCGGTTCGTAGCCCTCGAGAAGGGCATCGTAGGGTTGGTCGGTATAGCCCCAGAGGTCTGCCATTTGGCGGGAGAGGGAGAGAAGTTTTTCGAGGTGCGGGGCAAAGGTGGGGAAGTGGGAGTTTTTGCGGGCTTCGACCCAGGCGGTTCGGGAGAGGCCGATGGCGAGTTCGTTTTCCTCGACAAGTTCGGCGGGGATACGGGTGGCGCGATGGTAGTCGTGGCGCCAGCGGGCGATGGCGGCGGCCTCGGGGGAGTGGGGTGGGAGGGACGTGCTTTCGCACTCCTCGAGCCAGCGGGCGATGTCGGTGTGGGTGGCGAGGCGGTGGGAGATGCCCGCGAGGAGGGAGGACTGTTCGGCGCGAAAGGAGTGTCCTTTAGGGGGGAGGAGGGTTTCCTGATCCCAGCTGAGGAGGCCTGTGGTGGCTCCGAGAAGGGCGAGGTCTTTACCTCGGGCCCGGAGTTTTTCGTAGGCCTCGGGGAGAGGGGACATGGGGAGATGATGAAACAACAGAGGGTTCGATGGAATGTTTTCTTAGTGAGGAGGGGGAGAGTTCCTTGTCAAAACGGATCGTGCCTAATCGACCCCCATTTTTAAAAACATGAAGTTCAGAATCTAGCGAAGGCCGAGTTTGGCGAGTAATTCATCAAGCGATAAGTGATGGTGCTCGATAATTTCACCAGAATGGTACGCAGGGTTCCAACGCGAATGGGATCGTGCTGGGGAATGGTTAGGTGATGTTGGCCGCCCACGAGGGTCGTTACGCGGCGATGTGAGCCAACCTGTCTGGTGAACTCATAGCCGAATGTTCGACGGAGGGATTTTTCTAGTTCGGCTGAGGAAAGGTCTCGCGGCAACTTCATGCCGTCGAGAGCACTTCATCCACGAAACGGTGTAGGCGAATCACTGCTGGGGCCTTACCTTCTTCAAAGTGGCAGAGGACAGCCTCGCGAACATTCGAGCGTAGTGAGGCCCAAGTATCAGCTTCCGTAACGATCGAGTGTCCCAAGGCTCGGGCAATAAAGCCTCCGTCCGTTTCGTCCTGAGTTACTTCAAAGATGATTTCACTCATGGGTTCAGTTTATGACAACAAGAGCAAAAGGGAAAGGGCTCTTTCGTGCCACAAGACCAGTTGGATGATCCTGAAGGGGGCCGTAGGGCTTGCTATGGGGAAAGTCCGTTTTCGCGGAAGACCGAGATCAACGTATCAGCACGGGTTTTTCCGCATGGAGAGACGATGGTGAGATCAGAGGCCTGAGTAATTCGACAACCAAGCCAAGGATGGATCGCCTGTCCTGCGTATGGTTCTTGGGCGAAAGGATGATCTCGCGGGCGGATTTCCTAACGATTACCATAGAGTTTTGATGGCGGAATATTTATGAAGTTGAGGATCGCCGGTGAGGAGGGTCATTTTTTCAGCCAGACATTGGGCGACGAGAATGCGGTCGAACGGGTCGCGGTGATGAAAAGGAAGGTCAATCGTGCGACGGATATGGGGCCAGGAGATGGGGAGGGGTTTGGCGATTTCCTGATCGATCCACTCTTCCCTGAGGCTCTCTAGTCCGCCCAAAAGGGTGAGTTTTTTTAGGGAGATCTTGATAGAGAGCTCCCAAAATGTGGCTTCGCTGATCCATAGTTCGTTCTTTGGATTTTCCAGCGCGGTTCGTGCTGTTGGAGAGAGGGAAGGATTCTGGTCTCGATGCCAGAGAAGGGCATGGCCATCGATCAAGAGTTTCACTGCATGTACTCTTGAAAGTCCTCGAGCGGGGCATCGAAATCCTTGGCCATGTGCAGGACTGTTCCTTTTCCATAGCCATAGGGAAGCCTCTTTGTGGTTTGGGCATTCGTGATGGGCCTCAGCTCTGCGACTACCTTACCTCGGTTGGTAATTTTGTAGGTAACCCCCTGTTTGGAGACCTTCGAGAGTATTGTGGAAAGATGGGTTTTGGCGTCAAAGATGCCCGTTTCTTGAACCTTCATACTAACTAGTTAGCAACCTAGTTAGACACAGCAAGCTTGAAATGGTTTTCTCGGTAATGTGGATCCGGAAGGGGTGGGGTGAGGAAGAAAGGGGCAGGCAGTTCATCCTACATTCCCGGGAAAGTAGGATGGTGGTGGGTTAGGGGGCAGCTTGAAGGGCGTTGGGGGGAAGCAAACCGCGAGAGATCAGTTTTTGGGCGAACTCGATCTGGCTGGGGGCGAGGGTAGTGGAGGTGGCCTTGGGGAGCGGACCGTCGAACAGTTCGTAGTTGAACAGCTGGTGGGCGACCTGGGGGAAGCGTTCGGGAGGCAGGATGGGGACGGGAAAGGCGAGGCGGTTGAGGGGGTTGTTGTCCGACTCGGGAATGGAGGGGGGAAGGCCCTGGCCCAGTTTTTCGAGACTGGCGAAGTCGAGAATCCCGAGATGCCGGGCTGTGTGGTAGTTGAAGAGGAGGACCTCGGCCATGGTGGCATCGGCCGGGGTGGCCTGATCGCGGCCGCGGCGGGAGAGTTCCTGAAGAACCTGCTCCACATCGGCGCCCGCCATATCGGCTTCGGCCAGCCAATACAGTGTCAGCAGCAGATTTCTCTGCATTCCCCCCGGGGCACTGAGCTTCACCAGTAGAAGGGGATCGGTAAGTCGCCGAAGGTTCTCCATGGCGGCCTCCGTCTTTTTGAGAACGTTCATGCTGGC
>Ga0214923_10001726_pt1 | contig 30422 bp, 29 predicted proteins | sample LL1510_MetaG_FD_177993 | JGI IMG/M metagenome (GOLD analysis project Ga0214923, IMG submission 177993) | Freshwater microbial communities from Lake Lanier, Atlanta, Georgia, United States - LL-1510 | ecosystem: Environmental > Aquatic > Freshwater > Lake | place: USA: Georgia | collected...
TTCTTGATGTTTTTTAGAACTGGCTTTCTTAGAACCTCTACGTTTTGCTCCACCTTTCATAGAGGCACGTTTGCTAGATTTTTTGGAACCTTTTCTAGATGCTTTTTTAGAGCTAGCTTTTTTAGAACCTCTGCGTTTTGCTCCACCTTTCATGGATGTTCTTTTGCTAGATTTTTTGGAACCTTTTCTGGATGCTTTTTTAGAACTAGCTTTTTTAGAACCTCTGCGTTTAGCTCCACCTTTCATGGATGCACGTTTGCTAGATTTTTTGGAACCTTTTCTTGATGTTTTTTTAGAACTGGCTTTTTTGGAACCTCTACGTTTTGCTCCACCTTTCATAGAGGCACGTTTACTGGTTTTTTTGGATGTTTTTTTTGAACTTGCTTTTTTGGAACCTCTGCGTTTTGCTCCACCTTTCATAGATGTACGTTTGCTAGATTTTTTGGATGTTTTTTTTGATCTGGCTTTTTTAGAACCTCTTCGCTTTGCTCCACCTTTCATATCTGTTGGTGTAATTAATGCTGTTAAAAAAGGTCCATTAAAGTTATCAAATGTGAGTTTTTCTTTATCAATTAATTTTGTCTCATCTTTTAAAATCGTTTTTAATGCTGCCTGAAGATTTGGAGTTCCTGTACCAAGAGTGATAGAGATATTATCAAAGCTATCTTTTGCTACTATTATTTCCTGAATGGTACTGCTAACAGCACTTTTTGCTATATCAATAGCTGCCACAACCGCATCCGCAGACTTATCTGGGTTTGGTACTTTTAAACTTTTCACAGCATCTAAAGAATTAACTGCAACAATTAGTTTTCTTAATTTTTCAAAAGGTTCATTTAAAGGATTAGTACTTTCCAAAGCATATGAACATTGAGTTACTATTTTTGCTCCTGTAGCTGCTGCTGACATAATAATATAATATATATATACCATATAAAAAAATAAAAAAATTTGATAATTAATCTATATATAATAATTTATATATACATATAAATAATGCTATCTCATTTACAAGCCAATCAAAAATATGGTTTAAATGATATAATAACATCTAATATTATTAATAAATGTGTTAATTTTTCATCTTATGAAATTAATAAAGAAAATGTAAAATTATTATACAAAAATCAAGTTAATAAATATATTATTGAAATTACAAAAGAAGACAGAAAACCAATTTTAATTAATTGTGAAAAACATGCAATAAATAAAGAAAATGAAAATTTGTATACTGAAATATGTAAAAAAATAGAAAAAATAAATTTAACAATTGAAAATTACGAAGATATATTAGATATAATTTATGATCTTAATTTATACATTAATAAAATAAAGACAAATTTAAATAAAGAAGAATTACAAATAGATAAAAGAGATGATACAATTAAATTAAAAAGAAAAATAGAACAATTAAAACACGAAGAAAGAGATAAAAAAAAATTAGTTCCACAAAATGGATTATTTAGCTATAATTCTTGTTTAGAAATGTTAGGTGATCAATTATTAAAAATTAATAATGAAAAAAACTTTCAAATTGATATAATCAGTCTATTCCAAATTAATGTTAAATTAACTAATTTTAATATAGACCAAAATATTTATATTCATGTTTTGATGAAAATAAATCCAGAAAAAATAATGACAGAATCTCCAGAAATTCAATTAACATCAAATATTGTATTTAAATACAATCTTTTACAATCTATTGAAAAACTTAAACCTTTTGTAAATAAGAATACATGGTCTATTAAATATTCATTTTATGATATTATAGTTCATATTTATAATATGGTAAATCAGTTTGGTGAAATTGAAATAATTACAAATAATAAATTAGAATCTATTATCAATGATTTAGAATATCTACTCTCTCTAAAAACTAAAAATATAGCTGAAAATAAATTATTAGAAATTTTTGATAAACAATTAATAAACCAACCATTAATATCAAATACATCTACAAACAATAGCACTTATTGGAAAAAAGGAACAGGATATGGTCATTCTTCATCCTCTACTTGGAATATTGATGATTATGTTAACAGTTTAAAACTTAAACGAAAAAATATTAATGAAAAAATGATAGAACTATTAAATATTTTAAATACAGAACAAAATATTGAAACTTTTATTAATATTATTATGAATCTATATAAAACATATTTAACGGATGATGAAGTAGATGTTAAAATAGTAACAGATATTAGTCATTTTATAGAAAAAAATTATAAATTGACTATACCATACTTAAGCATCATTAAAACTATTAAAGACTTTTTAGATGATAATAATATTTCTTCTTCACATCTAGATATTATCTTTAATAATAAACAAGTTATATTACCTGTAATAAACGATAATCTTACAACCTACCAAACAAAATTTAATAAATATAAATTTCAATTTTATAATTCTAAATTTAATAATTTGTCTTTTATTGAAAGTGAACCATTACCTTCATCTATAAATAGTCAACAAATGGCAAAATTACAAAAAGAGTTTAAAATATTAAAAAATTCAATTATATTGTCTCAAGATGCTTCAATCTTTTTTATGGCTGAAAAAGATAATATTAATAAAATGAGATTTATTATTTCTGGACCTAAAAATACACCTTATGAATATGGATTATTTATCTTTAATATGACTATTCCATCTAATTATCCAATAAAACCACCATTTGTTAGATTATCTAATACTGGTGGTAAAAGATTCAATCCGAATACTTATGATAGTGGTAGAGTTTGTCTAAGTCTAATAGGAACATGGAAAGGTGATAAAGGAGAAAGTTGGAATTCAGAAACTTCTACGTTTTATCAATTATTAATTTCAATTCAATCACAAATTTTAATTGATGAACCATATTTTAATGAACCAGGTTATGAAAAATATATTGGTACTACTTCTGGTATTAATAGTTCAAACGGATATAATGAAAATATTTATCAATATACAATAGATCACGCTATGATAGATTTACTTTCTAATAAAGATAATTATCCTGAATTTAGAGAAATTATTAACGAATACTTTACTTATCATAAAGATAATATAATTAATACTATGAATTTATGGCATGGGAAATTATCTCCTAGTAAAAAACCAGCATTTTCACAATCACTTGGTAAATTGATTAATTTACTTAAATAGAAAAAAGTATAAAGTAAATAAAAATTGATTTTTATATATAAATATATGTTATATAATTAAAGTATTAATATAATATAAAAAATGTTGAGTATTATCAAAGCTGATATAGTTGGTTATTATTCATTTAAACCAGATTTTGAAATTAAAAATTATTCTGAAAAAGATACTGATAAATTTAAAACAGAATGTGTTATATGTAAAAGAAGCATTTATGAACCAAGCTACGAACATATAACTGATAACAGTAAATTACAAGAAGAACCACAAATTATAATTGGTAAATGTGGACATATTTATCATAATGACTGTATGACTAAATGGTTATCTACAGGGAATAAAACATGTCCTATTGATAAAGTTGAATGGCAAACATATCGTGTTGCTGATAGTATAACAAAATTAGTTTTAGAAAGTGCGAAAGTAAATAAAAAAAACACTACTCCAAATAATTTAAAAAGAGTAATGAGAAAGAATAAAATTTTTGATTTATAAATATTAAGAAAGTAATTTTTTTAGATTATAATATGGTAAAATAGAACATCCTAGATGAAATAGTTTTATATGAAGCTCAGAATCTTTTTTAAAAGACTTATTAATATCATAATTATTACAAGACATATTATTATAAATTTTTTTAATAATTTTTTCACAGATAGAATTTCTCAATAACCATAATTTAAATAAACTATTATTTTCATCAAAATTTGGATTATTATAAAATTCTAATAATTTTTTAATGAGTTGTTTTGTATATCTAATATCTACTTTTTGTTTAATAAGATAATTATATATATCATCTTTTATACTATCATGAAAAAATGGTGCATCTGTAATATTATTAGCATAAGAATCTACATTATTATCTTTTGAACAAATCATATTATTTATTTTAAATTTAAAGTATTTAATTGTTATTTTATATTCTATACCAAGTTTTTCATTAATTTTATTTCTTAATTTATAAATAAATTCTATAAAATTATCTTTACTTGAATAATTATTATTATTTACTAGTTCAGTATCAATTTGTGCACCATATTCTATATATGATTCTCTACACATTTGACAAGGTAATAATATTTGTAATAATAACATATATTCTTTAACTGTTCTTATAAAATTACTATCTGGGTTTTCTGGATAAGACGCACACATACTAAATATTGTTTTCCAATAATGTGGTCCCCAGAAATATGGTTTTATATTATTCATAATTAATAATATAATAACATATAAAAAATTTGTTATTTATATATAAATTTTTACCAAAATTTAAGAGATTTTAATGGAGATGCTGCATCGCCTAAATAATTACTTATTTTTATTTTTTTAAACACGCCACCAAAAGATGTATCTGGATCAACAGGTGTTCCATCTAAACATCCGCAACTACCTAAACAAGAAAAAACACAACATGCAAATAGTAATATCATAAATAATATTCCTTCAATACCACCACCATACAAAATCATAATTATATATTATATATATAAATAAAAAAATATTATAATTTATTAAATATTTTTATAATAATATTTACCAACATCGTTTAAATTTTTAAATGTTTTTTTCCAAACATCTCCATAAGAACATATCATATATTTAATATTCCATTTTTTGGCAAATAATAATAATTCTTTTGAAACTTGAGGTTGTCTAAAATTTTGTAATGTAGGAAAAAGGTGATGAACAGTTTGACAATTTAAATAACCCATAAACCAACAAACTAATATGTTATCTGGACTAATATCAATTGTATGTTCTAAAGCATATTCAACCCAGTTTTTATCTGTATTTTCATCAATAATATCTGTTGATGAATGTGATAATGTAAAATGTCCGAATAAATATAGTGATAATAACCATATCATACAATGATATATAAATATTGATTGTAATAATGTATAATTTCCTAAAATCATAAACATTGCTATTTTACTAATATATGAAAATATACAAATAATCATTTGTTTATAATCTTTATCACGATACATTTGTCTTGGATGATCTATATATTTTAAAAATAAAAATACAAAAAACATACCAAATAAATAATAATTATAAACTTGTAATCTTAACCAATATCTGTTTTTTATTACAAATTTATTTTTTTCAACTGCTCCTATGAAATATGCTATTATACTATCTGTATCTAAATCATGATTTATTTTTTGAGTACATGCGTGATGTTTATAATGTATTAAATTCCAACTATTATAATGCATTGATATTCCTAAACCAATTGATAATGATTGAATAAATTTATCTATCTTTATATTTCCTGTTAAACTATTATGTCCTGCTTCATGATTTAACCATCCACATTTACCATATGATATAGTAAAAGCTAATAATGAAAAAAATATATTTTTTGATATTAAATAAACACCTAATCCAAAAAATAATAATATATCTAATATAAATAAACTTAATATCCAATAGTTTGGTTTGTAGAAACCTCTATCTAATAAACTTTGTCTTAGTTTATTAAAATCTTCTAACATCAATGTATTTCTACTATCTTTGAAATTTGTATTAATATCATTGATTATGGGTAAATTATTTAGTATTAATTTAGCTTTAGTTGATCTTTGATGGAAAGCATTATAAACATCTGTAGCATCTTTATTTAAATAGTAGGTAATCACTTCGCCACCTGGATGATTAAAGTTTGTTATATCATATTTATTATTATTAATAATAAGAAATTTACTCATTGTATTATTAAATAATATTTATATTTAAATAAAATTTATATTATAATTATTAAAATATGGAAGAATTTATTAATCTAGATGATTATATAAATGATAATATAAGTAAAAAAAAATTATATCAAATACAACTTTTAAATAATAATTTTATTTTTAAACATATTGGTAATAGTAATACTAATCCTCCTGATATGATTATAAAAGAAAATTTTGGTTTAGATAATTCATTCAATATTTATTCTTCATTATATCTTGAAGAAGAATTATTTGACTATAAAGATAAAATAATACCACTCGTTAAAATTACAAATAATAAATTAAATGATAAATATTCATTATGCATAAAATATACTTTTGAAAATATTAATGAAAATAATAATAATTATGATTTATTTTTTGTTTATAATATGGATGATAAAGTTATATACGAACCTATTAGTAAAGAAGATAAAAAAAATATTAATCCTGATAATATTATTGAAAAATTATTTGAATTAATTATAGATATAGGTATTGTTATATTTTAGTCTAAAAAAATGATATTATTTATTTATATAATATTATATATATAATGAATTTAAATATTATTAATGTATATACAGATGGTTCTTTAATAAGAAAGGGAAGACTTGTATTATGTGGTTATGGTATATATTTTCCAAATGGAGAACATAAATCATTATCAAGAGAATATACACACGAACCTATAACAAATAATAGAGCAGAATTATATGCTATTTTAAAAACTATTCATATTTGTATTAAATTAAATGAAAATAATAATAACACTTTAAAAGTTCTTAATATATATTCTGATTCTGAATATTCAATCAAAACATTTAATGTTTGGTTACCTAACTGGAAAAAAACAAATAAAGAATATCTAAATAAAGATATTATTGATTCTATTGACTATTATATTGAAAAAGTTCAATTTAAAATTAATTTTATTCATGTTAGAGCTCATACCGGAAAAAAAGATATTCATAGCTTAAATAATAATATTGCTGATAAATTAGCTAGAGATGGAGCATTAAAATTACTTGAAAAAAATAACTAATTAAAATTTTAATTTAATTTCTGGTAAAATAGAAGCATTCCATACAATACCTAAACTACATATAGCACATCCTATTAATAATAAATATATTATAATAATATAAATAATACTTCCATTACCAAATAATTTCTCTGATATATAAAGAGAATTAACTATAAATAATGCTATTATAGTTGATGATACCCAACAAACAGATTCTAAAGTTGGAAATATATTTGTTTTATTTACAAATATAAAAATATATGCTATTAATAATATTAATGATACAGTTGTAAAATAAATTATAGGTTTTTTTGTAAAATCCATTTATATATTAATTATTTATAAAATTATAAATATTTATTACATTATTTATTGAACTTGGAATATAATCTATAGTAATATCAATTACTTTGTAATAATTTAAAGTCCATAATAAATTATTATAATAAGCATTAAATCGTTCATAATTAATCATTTTATTATTAAATTTAATATTTTTTGATATAATATAATATGTAATAAACATATTAAAATTATCATTTTTTATTTTATTTTTATTTATAATTCTTTTTTTAAAATGTGATTTATATTTCTTATATGAATCAATTAATATATCATAATCTATATGGCTTGTACTCGGTAAAAAATCATTTCCTAATAATAATAGTAGTAATATGTAATCATTTTTAAAATTTAAATATTTTATTACTATTTTATTTATATCAATAAATAATAATGGTCTTAAACTAAAAATAATATCAATTTCAATATTTTTCTTAATTATTAACGAATATGATATTAAAATCATATCAGTATCCTTACTTAATAAACAATATGTTTTATCTTGACATTCATTAATTAAATCTAAAATTTTTATATCTGCTTCTCCATCTATGTAATCGTCATTAATAACTATTTCATATTTTTTTTTATTTATCTTTTTAATTTGTTCTAAACTTTCAATTAATGCTGATTTAAAATCACTAATTATTTTGCTTTTAGGTTTTATTTCTTGTTTATCAAAATCTTCTGATTGTTTTAAATATTTTGTTCTATTCTCTATTGTTTGTTGTTTTGGATTTATTATAAATTTTTTATCATATTTTCCATCAAAAACAAGTAATATTTTATTTTTAATATTGATTAAATTTAATAAATTATTTATAAAATTATATATTTTTTTATCAAATTCTTTTTGGTTATTACATTTGTATATTAAATAATGTATCAAATAATTACAATCAATTAATAAATTATCATATATTCTCTCTTTTACTTTAACATCTTCAAGAGATAAATTTTTAGAATAATTTTTTATACCCATAAATTTTATTTATGTTATTATTAGTATATTTATATATATATAAATTATTAGATTCATTTTTCAATATTTATTTTTTAATTTATAATAATCATACTTTCTTCTAAAAAATATTTAAATTGAATATCACTATTATCAATTTTATTATAGGTTTCAATATTATTAGTTTTAAATTGGTATTCTTTATCTTGATATTCTTTTTTAACAAAATTTTTATTAATTAAACTATCATTAATAATATTTTTATTATTAAATTTTGTTTTTATAATATCATAAAAATTAGATAAAACAAAAATAAGATATAAATTAATTAATAGATTTACCAAATTATAATTATTCATAATATTAGATATATATAATGTTAAAAATAATATTTTGTGTATGGTTGTATTAATAATATTTACTATAAATAAACTACCAATATTATTAGTATTATTTATGTAATTTTTATAAGATATATAATCATAAGAACTAAAATAATTTTTATAAATAATATCTGAACTAATATAATTATTAATTAATATCCAACAGGTATATTTAAGCATAAAAAATAGTTTTGTTTTATTAAAATGCATATTAATTAAAATATATTTTTTTTTGAATAAATTATTAAAAAATGAAATAGTTAGATTATTAATAAAAAGAGGATAACCAAACGCTGTTATAAATCCTGTTAATATAGAATTATTATAAATAAAAGTTATCAATAATGAGAATAATGTATTAATGATTTTATTATAATTTATAGTTAATGATTGATATCTATATCTATAAATCTCAATAGTAGCATGAATAGCTGGTATAAAAAATAATGAAATAAAATTACCTAAAGACCAATAACTAAAAAATATAATTAATTTAAATTCTAACTTTTTTTTTATAGATATATTTTCTGAGTCATAATTTATATAAATTGTTTTAAGACTATTTGTTATTCTAGCAGTTGTTATGCTTTTCCAATCATTATTTATAATCATTAATCTTATATTTTTTTGTGCTTCTTCAACATTTAATTTAGTTGATACGTCTTCACCTGATTTATAATCATAAAGTTTTTTAATAAAATTATAGGATATATTACTCATATTTATTTTTAAATGATTAATAATTGTTATTATCAATATATTTTTTAATATACTAATAATAACATCAGTCATGTTATCTATATGTTCCCATAATGGCATTATTTTATTATAAGATAATACTAAAGGAGGTGTTCCAGTAATAAAAGTATTATTTTCAATAAATTTGGATATTTGTTTTGAAAAAAATTTTTTGAGAAATATATTTCTTTTAATTATTATAAAATTAAAAAATATCTTTCCTTTTTCTGTTTTACTGTAAAAATAATTTATTGTTGGTGGTAATAATAAAATATATAGTATGTAATACAAATATATCTCTTTAAAAAATAGTATTATGTTTATCAAATAATATAAAAAATTTAAAATAAAATAATATTGATATCTAGTTAATGTATCTATAATATATATATCACTCACACTTTTTAATATTTGATTTTCTGTTAAATCTTTATTAAAATATTTATATAAAAAGTATAAACCCGAATAAATACCATCACATGTTATTCCTAAAATTAAAATATCTTTGACTGAATTTATTAGTATTGGTAATCCTAAAATAAAATAAATTATAAAAATATACCATTTCATTATCTCTATAATACATAAATATTTTTTATATATAGAGGATTAAAATTATTTTTATTTATTAAATCATTTTTTTAGTTATTATATATATTATTAATAATTTATGGATAAAGTATATTTAACAAATATTTTTATAATAGATTGGGATGATACATTATTTCCTACTAATTGGGTATCAAAAAATAATATTGATATAAATAATACAGAATCATATAATAAATATAAACTATTTTTTATTGAATTAGATAATATTTTATCAAATGTCATTAATAGTCTTAATAAATTAGGAAATGTATTTATAGTTTCAAATGCGAGTTTAACATGGATAAAGAATTGTTTAGCAATTTTACCCTATACAAATAAATTAATTACAGCTTTTAATATAAATGTAATATCTGCTAGAGATGTTTATTTATCTAAAAATTCTTCAGGTTTTAATACAGAAAAGGCATCAATTTATGAATGGAAAACAGAATGTTTTCAAGATATTTTAGTTAATGTTTTAGACAATATAGCAGGTAAATTTACTAATAAAAATTATTTAAATATTATATCAATTGGTGATGCAAATTATGAATATGTTGCATTAATAAATCTAAATAATTTTTTCCAAATAAATAAATTAGATATTAATTATCTTTTAAAAAATATTAAATTTGTAGAAAAACCAGAATTTAATATTGTTATAGAACAATTAATTACATTAAGAAAAAATATACAGACAATAGTTGATAAATTACAATTTGTAGATCTTAATTTAGTTCTTAATTAGATATATTTTAATATAAAAATTGATTATATATTATAATATATATTATAATATTTAAAATGAATATAGATAACGAAAATGATAAAGAATCTGATAATATTCAAAATAAAAATTTGGTAAAAAAAGTTCCTATTGTGAATTCAAATAGCAAAATTATATCATCTAAATCATTAACTGCTAAAAAATGGTCTTTAATTGAAAAACCATTACCAGAAGCGGATTTAAAAAGAAATAAGATTATAAATGATTTAGGAGAAAAAAGTACAAATATGACTATTGAGTTGGTTAATAGTAGTGGTTTATTTACTGTAGGTGAAATTAATTATTTAAAAATTAGAGATGAAGTTAAAGATCTATTAGGATTACCTGTTTTACAATTAATTGATAAAAAAGAAGAAAAAAAATTAAATAAAGCTACAAAATTAAAATTAGAAAATTGTCAAACTAATTTAAAAAATAAGATAGATATTTTAAAAAATTTATTAAAAGATGATAATATTCAAGATAAATTGTATGAAGATTTAATGATTAACTTTAATTATATTGAAATGCGTATATTAATTTTAATGAAACTTATTGATTTAATTACTAAAAAAAAAACTACTTCATTATTTGGTAAAAATATTAAAGAAGTTTCATTAGAAGAACAAAATGATTCTAAAGAAGAATTATTATTAGCAAGTAAAAAAATTCTACATAATTTAAAAATATATAAAACAGATAATTTTTTCAAAAAAATATGTAATATTCCAGAAGTAGATATTTTCCTTTCACAAACATTAATTGATGATTTTAAATTTAAAATTGAACAATTAAGTACACAAATTGATTTAAAATTATATGAAATAGCAAATAAAAGACCAAAATTAATTTTTGATACAAAATATGATATAACAATACCTGAAATGAAATTAAAACCTCATGATACACAATTGTTACTTATTAATACTGTTAAAAATAATATTAACAATGGTTTCCTTATTTTTTACAAAACACTACCTGGTTTAGGTAAAACTTCTATGATTCTAAGTATTTGTTCTTTCATAAAGAAAAGTAATGAATTACCTAAGAAAAAAGTTATATTCTGTTGTTCTGATATTTTAGAATCTGTTCGTGTCCAAGTATTACGAGTTATGTTTAATTTTGGTATTAAATTTGGTATTGGTATAAGTTCTGATGATTCTAAATATATTATTAAAAATTCTTGGAATTGTAAAAATGATGATGAAAGAGAATTAATTGTTTGTGATTATTTATCAACTTATTTAATATTAAAAGAAGGAAAGAATGATTATTTATTATTTTTTGATGAACCAACTGTTTTAACTGATATAAGTTCAGATTCAATAATTATAAAGACCTTAGCAAAAATTCTATATTACTTACCTAAATGTACTATTTTATCATCTGCTACTTTACCATTATTAGATGAAATTGAAGATATAACTACTAATTTTAAAAATAAATATCCAGATAGTATAATAAGTGAAATAACATCAAATAAGATACTAGTAGGATGTACTATTAAAGATTTTGATGATAATATTATAGTTCCTCATAATTATTGTAATAATAGTAAAGAATTAGAATTATTATTAATTAAAATAAAGAAATATCCATTATTAGGTAAATTTTATACACTACCATATTTAATGAATTTAAATCAATTTATGAAGAATTATAATCTAAATATAAATTTAGAATCTATTGAATCATTTGATCAAGAAAATATTTTAGAGAATATATTATTATTATTAGAAAGAGTAGTTAATAATGATTGTATTGATTTTAATAGTTTCAAGTCAATACATATTAATGATATTAATGAAAATAAATATGATAATACTAAATACGATAATACACTAGGTAAAATTGATTATAGTAAGCTATTAACAGCTCATGCTTTTAAATATATTGGTTGTTGTTTAATAGCAACAAATAATCCTTTAGAATTTATTAGAACACATTTTTATGAAATGATTGAAAAATTAAAGAATAAGATAAATATTAAAAATATTAATCATGTTTATGATAAATATATTAAGGATAATAAAACTTTACAAGAACAAATTGAAGTTATTCAAACTAAATATACATCAGAAAATGTTATTGAAGAAAAAATTAATACTTTATTAAATAATAAACCAAAAATTAATTTTCCATTAGCTCTTCAAATTAATACACATGAACATATTAAAAACTTTGCTAAATATGTAAAATCTTATGATGATACATTATTAAAAAATGTTATTACTCCAGAATCAATTGATATTTCTACATATGCTATTGAAGAACCAGTAAATTTTCTATTGTATATGGGTATTGGTATATATTCTAAAAATTTACCATCAGATTATACAGATTTGGTTTTAGAAATGTTATCTGAAAGACAATTAGCATTTATTATAACAGATGAATCATTTTGTTATGGTGCAAATTATCAAATATCAAATGTAATTATTAATGATGATTTAGCAGATAATCATAGTATAAATACTATATTACAATTAATTGGTAGAACATCCAGAATTGGAAAATCTTGGGCCGGAAAAGTATATCTTGATACAAATACAAAAAAAAGATTATTAGAATTTTTTGATGCTCCCAATATAGATAGTTCGAATGAAGGAAAAAATATTACTACAGCTTTTAATTCAACTATTGTAGATATAGAATTAGAACATAAGAAAGAGAAAGAATTACTAGAAAAAAAAGAAAAAGAAAAAGAATTATATCTTGAAAAAAAGAAAAATGATGAAATTAAAAAGAAAGTTGAATTGGAAGAATTAGAAGCTAAAAAGAATGAAGAATTAGCTAATAAAATTAATGAAAATAAAAACTTTTGGACTAGTGTAAGAAGTAATAGAGTAATTGATAGAACTAATGTTTCTATTAATGAAAATAAATCAAATGATGAAATTGTTGATAAAAATATTACTGAAGATATAAATAGTTGGGGTAATTTAAGAAGTGGTAGAATTACTACTATACCTTCACAAACACCAACTAATTTATATGTTCCAAAAGAAAGATCAACAATTAATATTTCAGATGTTAAAGTTAATAATCCTAAAGTTAATACTAATAAAAATAATGATAAAAACGATAAAGATAGTTTTGAAGAAATTAAAAACTATTTTAAGAGAAGATAAATTTTTTATAATTTATTTAAGAGATAAACATTATAGATAAATATATTACAGCATGAATATTTATTCATATTACAAACATCCAACACCATATTATATTCACCAAAATGCACTACATTTATCACGCAATGAAATAAATCGTTTATATTTGATGACTCATCAATTATATGCTCGTTCTAATACTGCTAATGATTTGTATAATCAAACACTTATGACAAATACAGCATATAATACTTATAACCGTTCCTTTTTCTAATATATTTATAACTGATCATTTTTTAATATTTATAATATTAAAAATTATATAAAAATTTATATAATTAAATAATAAATATGGAAAAAATATTATTAGTTGGCATGAATGATATATTAATTTATAATATATATGATAGATTAGTAGAGAAGTATAAAAAAGAAAATATATATTTAATTTTATTAGATAAAATTGGATATTACAAAGTTAAATATGAAAATAAAATAATAATAAATAATTATAATGAAATTGAAAATATAATAAAATTAATTAATCCTGAAAAAATTATATATTCAATAACAAATTATGATAAATTATATTCAGATAAATATATTATAGATATATTACAATTATCAATTATTATAAAAAAATATAATGGTAAAATAATAATTATAAATAATCTAAATAATAAATTAAAAGAAGCATTTATATTATTTAATATAGAATATACTTTTATAAATAATGTTTATGGAGAATATGATTATTATACTAAAATAAATCATTATAAAATTATACAAAATAAAAATAATTTTAAACATATCTGTCAGTATTTTCATTTTTTTTCTATTAAATTTATAAAAAATGAAGAAGATTGTTATAAAGAATATTTAGAATGGTATAATAAAACAGATCAAAGTTTATTATATGAATTATGAATTATAAATTATTTATAATTAATTTAGAGCGTTGCGTATTTTAAATGCCGTTTTTAATTTTTATAAATTTTTGGATGTTTATATTTTGATGACTTTTTACTATTTTTTTTAATATATTATATAACCGATAACCATATTGATAAACACCACAATGTTTTTTTTTATGATTTAAAAATAAAATATTCATTATATTTTTAAATCATAAAATATTTTTTTTAGATTAACATTAATTTCAAATTCTTCTAAATTAATTGATTTAATATATTCTGCATTATTTTCGTAAATAATATTAGGTATAGTTATTATCTTTTGAATTTCAGATATAAAATCACATTCAAAAGATAAAGTATCATACTCAATTGATAAAAAATTAATTTCTGGTTGTTTATTTAAAAATGTTTTATTATTATTAATTTTAATAAGACAATTATTTTTAGAATAACTTTTTTGTTCTTTTAAATTGGAATTATTAACAATATTAAAAAAATTTTTTAATCTAAATCTTTTTTGATTAAATTCAAAAATTTCATTAGATATTTTAGCAAATTCTACAATATCTATATTATTTTTTTTTATAATATCCGTCATATTCCAAATTTGTTCATTAACATATAATAATAAATTATAATAAAATTTGTTATTACAAATATAATTATTACATACAGATAGTGCTAATATTTCTTTTTTTATTTCTTTTAATTGTTCTTCATTTTTTATAAATTTTAATTTTAATTCTAAAATACTCATTTTATCAACAACTTCTCCAATTGATACTTCTATAAACATTATTATTAATATATATTTTATTAATAATAAAAATTTATATATAATAATATATCTAATAGTATATAATAATAATATATTATATGAAAAGTTATAGTCAAAATTCACAAGACTTATTTGTATATAGTGTTTTACAAAAAAATAATGGTTATTTTTTAGAAATTGGTTCTAATCATCCAATTATTCATAATAATACATATTTACTAGAAAATAATTTTAATTGGAAAGGATTATTGATAGAATATGATAAATCATTTGAAAAATTATATAAAATAGAAAGACCAAATTCAATTATTATCTAATTTATTAGATATATAATTATATTTATAATGAAACAACTTCAAAATTAGGTAGTGGAAAAATAATTTTTCCTCCATTTTCTAAATATACTTTTTCTCTTTCTACTATTTCATCTTTAAAATGCCATGGTAAAACTAATAAATATTTTGGTGGATTTTCTCTCATTTTTTCTTCCATTATAATAGGAATTCCAGTACATGTCATCTTACCAACTTTATTTATATTTCTTTCAACAGCATATTTTATTTTGTCTTCTCCTATATTAGCATATTGTAAAAGACAATTACCTTTAGTTGATGCTCCGTAAATATATATATTTTCACCTCTTGAATTTACTTCATCTATAAATTTTACTAATTTTTCTACTTGTTCGTCGCAATTTTTCATAAATTTCTTAAAAACATTTATTGATGGTAATCCAAAATCATCTTCTTCTTTTAAAATTTTAGCAATTAATTCAGTAGCTTCTTCATGAACTTTTGATTCTTTTTTCGCAAAATAAACTCTAAAACTTCCTCCATTACAATCATTAAATTTAACATCTATAATTTTAAAATTAGCTAAATCTGCTATTAATTTTATTTGTTTTAATGCATAATATTCTAAATGTTCATGACAAATAGTATCAATACTGTTTGTTTTTAACATATATAATACATAACTTTGTTCACAAGTCCAAATTCCATCTTCTTGTAAAACATCATAAATATCTTTTGCAAATTGTACTGGATCAGGTAAATCATAAAACATAGATATTGATGAAACTATTTTTACATTAGTATCTGGATAAACATTTTTAAAATTATCTTTAGTAAAATATGTTGGAATTAATTTAACATCTCCATAATATTGACTAAATTGTTTTCCAGTTGGATCAATACCTACTCTATTATAAATATTTGAATAATATTGTAACATTGTTGAATCATTACTGCCAATATCAATAATCATATCACCTTTTTCTAAAATAACTTTAGTTAAAATTTCTTCTTGAAAACTTTTTAAATGAGACCTCATAGTATTACTAATTCCAGATCTATATCCATATTCATGTTCGTATAATTCAGAAGAATTTGTTGTTTGATATAATTGTAATAATCCACAATTTTTACACAAACATAAATCAATCGGTGTTTTTGGAGTTGAATTATCACCATATATAGGGAATCTTGATGTAATCATTTGCTTACCTAAAGAAATAATAATTTCTAAATTATTTTTTTTACAAATTCTACACTCGTTTAAAGTTGTTATAACTGACATTATATATATATATATATTTATAAAGATATACTATATATAAATAAAATAAACTTATATAAAATTAATTATTTTTATATGAATATTAAATGTTAATATTAATTATTGGAATAACAGGTCAAGATGGTTCTAATATGGCAAGATTTTTATTAAAAAAATATAATAATAACATAAATATAATTGGCTGCTATAATAATTTTAATAAAATATCAAATATTAATGATATCTTAAATTTAATTACTATATATAAACTTGATTTAAATAATTTAATTGATATAGATTTAATTATTGAAAAATATAATCCAGATTATATTATTAATTTTGCTTCAGCTCAACCACAGTTTGAAAATAATAATATTAATTTTTTTAAAATTAACACTCTTTCAACTATACAATTTTTAGATAGTATCGTTAAATATAATAAAAATATTAAATATTTTTCAGCAGGTTCAAGTTTAGAATATAGTAATAATAATATTATTATTGATATAAATAATAAAGCAGAACCAGATAATATTTATGGTATTACTAAATTATCTAATAGATTAATTATAAATTATTACAAAAATAAATATAATTTATTTTTAATTCATGCAGTATTATTTAATCATGATAGTCCTTCTAGAACTGATGATTTTATGACAATCAAAATAATTAAACATCTAATTAATGTTAAAAAAATAATTGATGAAAATTTAAATAATGAAAATTTAAATTTTGATATATTTGAAATTAATAATATTTTTACTTATAGAGATTGGAGTGATAGTAGAGATTTTATTGAAGCTATTTGGTTAATGATGAATCATAATCAGCCTGATAATTATATTTTATCTTCTTTTAAAGAATATTCATTTTATGATTTAATTAATGTTTCTTTAACTAAATTAAATTATATTGATTATGAATGGAAAAAAGAAAATAATAATACTATATTATTTTATAAAAATTATAAAATTTTAATTTCATTATTTAGTAATCCTATTAAAAATGTTATTGGAAATAATATAGAAACTATAAATAAAATTTTATGGACACCTAAAATAACTTTTGAGGAAATGGTAAATAATATTATTAGTAATATTCAATAATTATTCTATACATAACTCATCAATTTTTTTTATTATTTCATCTGGATTATCATTAATTATTAGATTTGGTATTACTACTTCTAAACCTCTATGAAAAATACTATCTGGTATATTTAAAGGTATTCCAACTATACTTTTTTTATGTAAAGCATACGCAAAAGCAAGAGGTGATGATAAATTGCCTATAAATAATTTACAAGAATTTATTGCTACACATAAATCATATAAATTATCTAATTGGCATAATTCTATATTATAAATATTAAAAGTATTACAAAAATTATTATATTCTTCAATATTAAAACATACAAATTTAGTTTTATTACCATATTTTTCATTTATATAAGAAAAATTAATATTATTACAATCACGATATGATGATTTATTAATTAAAATCATATCTTTCCATTTATCATCTTTACCTACATTAATCCATTTATTTATACCCCATGAAATTTTATATGTATCTATAAAAATTTTATCCCATGTTGTCTTATATAGTAAATTACTATATCTCCACGATGATAAATTTATATCATATTTTTCATTATTATAAATTTTATATTCTAATATGTAATTTTGTTCTGTTACTAATTTATAAGTATCTTTATATGTTTTAGATATTTCATATCTAAAAGGACAATCTTTAAAATTATTTATATATAATATACCTTTTCTATTCGTATTTATAAACATTTCGTTTATAACAGATAATTGATGAATAAAATCACCTAGTAAACCACCACTTATATATATTATTGGTTGTATTTCTTGACTCATATATTATATAATATATATATATATATATATATATATATATATATATATATTAAGTTTTTTGTAATTCAAAATTTTCAATAAATGCTTTATATCTAGGTAAATCTGAAGAATCGTCTCCATACTGTCCCCATGAATCTGAGTGCATAAACAAATATTCCAAAATATTTTTATTATTTCTTACATACCATACACAACCCATACCAGCGTATAGTTCTATATAATAATTTAACTTTATTTCATATTTTGTTATATCCCAATGAATAGGAGGACCAAAATTTGGATCATCTGTAATACTAGTTCCATTTTTTGGACAGTTCTTAATATGATTTTTTATACCAAAACTACCACAATAATGACAAGTATGTCCTTCTGTTGTATGTTTATCTTTGTGTTTACAACCACCTATTTTACATTTTCTATCTTTTGGCACTTTATCTAAATAATAAAATCCTAAATGTCTTAGAGCATTAACATCATTACATTCTTGTTGTCCATGCCCATAATTATTACATTTACCACATTTATGAAAACTTGTTACATGGAATTCAGCATATTTACATCCTTTTATTTGACACAATACCATTCTTTATATATTTATATATATTATTAAATAATTATTTTTCTATATTCTTTTTTATTGGTAGTAAAAGTAATAATATTTTTTTTAATTATAATTAATATAATAATATTATGGTCCATAATAATAAGCGTTTAGAAATTAGAGAATTATACGAAAATGATAGTGTTAATAATGAATTTTCAAGATTTATTTTGGCATTACATAACTTGGTTAATTCTGATGATTGGTATAGAATAGCGGGAATACACGGTTCCATTTTTTTAAAAGATGATGCTGATATATTATGTCCCATAGATCCTGTAGTTATAGCTCAACTTATGAAAAATGATGAACCAACATATTGCTGTCATAATGATGATAGATTCTTAATATGGCATAGAGTATATTTATACGAATTTGAATTATTATTACGAAAATATGATGTTTATACAAATAAACAAAATCCTATAATGTTGCCTTATTTAAATTGGCTTGTTATTGATGAAAAATTATCTTTTGTTAATCAAGAAAATATTACCGTATATTTAGAAAATGGAGAATCTACTACAATACATAATCCATTGTATTCTGGTAGGTTATATGATGAAGATGAAAATGGTAATTATACAAATAATACCAATAAATATACAGTAAGAAATGGAAAATTATTAAAAGATTATGATTGCAATCGTACCAAATCTGAAAGAAAAGATATCATAAAAGCATTAAATTTTCCAAATTATGAATTAGTTTCTTCTAATTTTATGACCGATAAAAAAAGAGATTATACTAATTTACTAATTGGTAAAAATTCATTGGAAGTAGTTCATAATCATATACATGTTAAAATTGGTGGTTTATTTGGAACAATGACAAATGTTCTAGCAGCTCCTTTTGATCCTATTTTTTGGCTACATCACTGTTTTATTGAAAAATTATTTTATGCTTGGCAAGTTAAAGTTACAAATAATACACAAGATTATGATAGTAATATAATTTTACCTGAAACTCTAGAACAAACATTACCACCTTTTTTTAATAGAGGTATTGATGATTATGGTTGGAAAAATAATACTAACAATTTTACTACTGTAAGAGAATGGTTTGATCATAGAAATATACCCTATACTTTTGATGTTGAAGATTTATTAATTTTATCTCAACCTGATAATAAAAATATAGATAATAACAATTATTTTAGAACATTTGTATTAGATGAACTATTTGATGAAGAAGATTATAAAATTGTTTTAGAAGGGGCACCAGTTCCACAAAACCCATGTATTATTAGTCTATACCTATTTAATAGTGATGATGAACATATGAATGATACAGTATATGATAAGAAATATAGAGCTGGTAGATATTATTGGTTTGGTTTAAATAGAAAGAAGGTTGAATGTATAAGATGTAATCAATCGTCTCTAAATATGATATTTGATATTACTGAATGGGTTAAAAATAATGATATAAATCCGGAATATATACAGAATTATATTATAAAACTTAAAAGCGATGATTGTAATATTTTACATCAAGATGATATAATAGGTTTAGGCAAGTTTACTTATATTATTGAATAAATATTTATTAGATTTTTAATTTTTGTAATAACTTGAAAAAAGAAATAAGTTCTTGTTGTTTTAACCATGAATAATTTCTTAAATACAAATCAACAGATAATATTTTATCTTTATATTCTAAATAATTATTACTTATTATTTTTTTTAAATTTTTGTTTTCAATAGGTTTTATTAAATATAACTTGTAAATAATAACATGTCTTTTTGAAGCAGGTAAACTTTCATGTGATTTATATCTAACACCTCTACCTATTATTTGTTCTATAGAATTTTCATTCCATGCTGGTTCTAAAATAATTATGTAAGATGTATTTTTTAAATCTAAACCTTCTGAACCTGCTTTGGATATAAATAAAACAGTAATTTCATTATTATTATAAGCATCTACTGCTTCTTGTCTTTTATTAATGGATAGATCTCCTGTTATGTGGGCATATTTAACATTATATTTATCTAAAGCTTTCATAATAGGTTTTATACCCATATTTAAGAAATGACTAAAAATAACAAATTTTGATTTTATATTTTCAACTATTTTCTTTTTAATCCAATCTATTTTAGGTGATTTCTTTTCTATAATATTACTAGCTCTTCTAACACCATTGTAAAATACATTTATATTTTTTCCAGAAAAATCTGGTATTTGAGATACTTTACCATTTTCTATATTTTCATAAGATTTTAAATAATTACTATCCATTTCTAAAAATACTTCATTAATTTTTTTAGACGGAAAGTTAGAGTCTTCATTTGTATTATCTTTTGTATAAAAACTTAATATATTTTTTAAATAAGATTCAAGTTTTTTTTTATTTTCTTTTAATAATAATGTATCAAATTTTTCTGAACTAATTGCCTTTTCACCTCTTATTAAAGAAACTAAATTTATAATATCATATTTATAATTAATTAATGGTGTAGCTGTTAATAATAAAACCTTACTTGCTTTTTTAATATATCTTTCTATATAACTATATCTTATACCATCTAGTGTTCTTAAATTATGTGCTTCATCAATTATAACAAGAGCATTCGGACAACATAAATTTTCATTATTTTCAAGTTTAACAACTAAACTTTGAATTGTATAAAATGTATAATTTTTAAAATCTATTTTACTATTATACATTTTCATTTGTTTTTTAAAATTATCTTGTAGTGAAGTAGGAGTTATAACAATAACTTTATCAACTTGTTTTCTAATTAATAAACATTGTGCAGTTGCTATTGCTGTTAATGTTTTACCAGTTCCAACTGAATGAACTACTATAACACCTCTTTCCTTAATTAAAAAATTGGCAACATTTAATTGATGTTTTTTTAAAGACAATTTCGTATCACTTTTTAGTGAAGAATTGCAAGGATAATTTTGATAATATTTTTTTTTAACTAAAGGACATACAACATCTGGATTATTATCTTCAGTTTTTATTCCTAATTTATTTTTTAGATTAATTATTTCTTTTGTACTTAAATTATCACAATTTTTTATATTATTTATTGGTATATTCATTATATAAAATATGTCTTATTTTATTTTTTTTATATAAATAAATTATTTTTTACTAATAAATAAAATATAATTATATTATATTATGGAATCAAGTCTACAAGAAAATAATATTTCATCTTTATGTGATTTTAGATTAATATTTGCTATAATTATTCTCATAATTTTTATATTTATTTTTACTAATGGTAATATAGTAGAAAATATGTCTCCTGGCGTTGTCACACAAATGTATGCTCAAGATGCTCAAGATACTTATTTAAAAGGTAATGTAGACCAATTGGCAACTGGAAATTTTTTATTAAATTGGAATCAACCAACTAGATTAGCAACTGGTTCTTATTATTACACTACAGGACCTAATAGAGGAGCTTTATTAAAAAATCTCTGTTATAAATGTAAAAAAGAAGAATGTGATTGTAAAAATGGACCAGTATATTATCCTATGGGATATCCAGGAGATCATTTTGAATTTCCAACACCTGATATTAATTATCCATTACCATATATAGTATCAAACGGTGGTTTTGTAAGAGAAGGTTTTAATGATAATATGGCAAAGTTAAAATTATTTTATGTTACATTGTGTAGATATTGTAGCGAATTTAAACCTATTTTTGATAAAGATTTAAAAAATTTAATTGAATCATTAAATATTCCAGTCACATTAGAAGCAATTGATTCCGATAAAAATAAAGAAATATCTCGTAAATATAGAGTTTCTTCTTTTCCTACATTAATTTTAGAAATAAATAACGAAACTCATAAATATGAAGGAGAACGTACACCAGAAAAAATTAAAAATTTTATTAAAGAAAAACTAAATATGTAAAATAATAATTAGATTTATAATAAAATTTAATTATTACAAAAACAAAATAAATATAAAATATAATATATATGAATAATAAGATTGAAATTATTCAAACATTATTAGATAAAATAGATACATCATTAATAAATTTAAATATAATAAAAAAAAATATTAAATTTTTAATGAATGAATATAGAGATATAAAAAAATTTTATTTACAATTTCTTAATTTAAAAATACAAATTATAGATATTCCTAAAGATAGTGAATTATATGAACAAACATTATCAATTATTGAAAATAGTTATCTAAGTACATTTGATTATATTAATAATAAAATTAAAGATGTAATATCAATAAAGTTAATTAAATATTTAAATTTATCATTTTATTATATTCAATTATATAATAAATCTATAGAAAATGATTTATCTATTTTTAAAAATTTATTTATAGAAGCAATTACTCTGATAAATCATTATAAAAATAAAAAAAATATTGTTATAATATGGATACCTATTAGAAAGAATAGAGATTTTAATTATTCATTAATTAATAAAGAAAATATAAATTCTTCTATTAATAATTTTAATGCTTTTACAGCAAGTGGTGTCACTTTTAATCATAATCCTAGAATATCTATTTTAACAAGATATGAAGAAATAAATAAATTAATGTATCATGAATTAATTCATAATTTTGGTATTGATGGTTCTGATTATCATAATGAAATAAAAAAAGATGGTATATTAGAAAAATATATAAAAATAAAAACTAAAAATAGTTATAATTATGAATATAGTTTATATGAAAGTTATACTGAATTAATATCATCATATCTAAATATAATTTTTATAACAATAAGACAAAATATATCAGATGAAAAATTAAAATATATTTTAATGTCTAAAATTATAATAGAAATTATCTATTCATATAATACAATATCAAATATTATAAAATTAAATAATTTTACAGATTATGAATCATTTAAAAAAAATAAAATATTTTGTGGTGATATTTGTTTTTATGAATATTATTTTCTTAAAGCTTTACTTTATAATAATCTTATTTTAGAAAAACCTGTTAATAAAGATGATTTCTTAAGATATTATTCTAAAATTATAAAAATTGATGATGATAATTTATTAAAAGAAGTTTTTAATAAATCAATTAAACAAAATAATTTTAGTTATATTTTCTTCAAATAAACTATCTGCATTATGCAAAATAGTTTAATAATTCTTTTTCCTTTTGATAATTATCAATCATATAATTTATTATTTTTTCCATATATTTCTTTTCATCTTTATATAAATTACATATTTGAATAATTCGTGCAGGCGACCATACTTTTCTCCCTTCATATGTTGATAATTTAATTAATAATTTTACATATCTATCATCTGTTATTTTAGAACTGTAAAAATGTTCTATTATTTCAATCATTATTTCTATAGTACAGTTATCAAGTAAAATATGTGAATCAAATCTTCCAGGTCTTATTAATGCTTTATCTAATAATTCATATCTATTTGTTGTCATTATTAATATACGTCCATCTGCTTCAACTAAACCATCAATCAAATTTAATAATGTATCTAAATTATACTCTGGTTCAGCATTTTTTTCAATTATCTTATTTAATGTTTTTAATTCTTCTGGAGGTGTATTACTAATAACATTTAATAAATTTTTATTTTTATTATCATTGTCATTTCTATTACCAACTATACTTAACATACAATCTATATCTTCAAATACATATATTCTCTTATTTAATGGTATTTCTCTGTTATTTAGTTTTTTATCATTAAAAATTAATTTTAATTCATTACTTGTTTTTATTTTACTTAATGGTATATCTATTATATGTCTATCACAATGTTTTGCCATTGCTTTGATACATGATGTTTTACCTGTACCAGGTGGACCGTGTAAAATAATACCTAATGAATGAGGTAAACCTTTATCCTTATACCATTTTTCATTATTCATAAACAAATTTAAATTACTAATTAATTTATTTTTTTCTTCAAAGAAAATATTTTTAAAATCCTTATTTGAAACAAAATTATATTCATCATATATTATATTATTATTCATTTGATTAACATTATTAAATTTAAAATAATATTGTAAATTATTTTTCTCTTGATGATTTTTACCATATAATAATTTCATACATTTATCAATAAATTTATGTAATCTATGAATTTTATGTTTATAAGAATAAATTAATAATTTATAGGTTATATTAATATTAGCACCACTAGAATTATTTTTAACTTCACTATCAATAAAAATATTATCACTTATATTAATTTCTAAATTATCATCTAATAAAGATAATTTACCATTTGTATCAGATGTAAATTTAACCCTACATATATTTTTTAATTTTATATAATTAACAATTGATAAATATTGTTGATATATAACATCTTTGCTTATAGAATTCATATTTACATTATTTAATATGAATGTTAAATTAATTTGGGATTTTTTATCCTTTGTAAAATAATAATTAATTATATTTATATTGGATAATACTAATTTTATTAATGTTAAAAATGTCATTATTATTAATGATTCAACATTAAAAACTTTTCCTATTATAGATCTCCAATCTACACTGTAAAATATTAATTTAATAAATGTTTCCTTGTTTAATGGTAAATTAAAAAAATTATGCATAGGATTATATAAAAAACTTGTTAGTGGATTATTAATATCTGGCTCTGTCATAATTAATATTTATTTATATATTTTTTTATTTGTAATGACAGTCATAAAAAATATAAACATAAAAATTGATTAATTATATAAATATTTATATTATATATACCTTAAATGGAACAAACTGATATTGAAGATATTATAAAGCCATATGGTATCATTAATTGTAATGAGGATAATATTTATAATTTTTTAGATAAATATTATCTAACTAGTTTAGATTCCACTGATATTAAAAAAGAATTTATAAAATATCAAACCACAATAAAAACTAAAATTATTAAATCAGATTATTTACTATATTTTTATTTGTTAGCTAGAAATAATGGTAGATATAATTACTCTGATTTAGCTCTTGAAAAAAATTTGAAAGTTAATAGTGGTCTTTCTGTTATTGTTTCAACTATCTTTACTAGTGGTTATCCCTCTTATACTGTCTTTGATAAAATTACTAATACTGAAAAAGTTGTTTATGATTTTCCAACAGATCCTAATAAAAAAAATTCTGGTGCTTTTAGTTGTGGCAATAATTGTCATTATTGTCCTAATGTTCCAGATCAACCACGTTCTTATTATCCCGGTGAACCCGGTGTAGATAGAGCTATTCAAAATGATTATGATGCTGTTAAACAATGTCGTGCTAGAGCTACACAATATATTCAAAAAGGATTACCTATTGATAAATTTGAAATTATTACTAAAGGTGGAACTTGGGATTGGTATTCTGAAAATTATAGAAAACAATTTGTTAGAGATATTTATTATGCTCATAATACAATGATTGATTATATTTTTGGTAAAGAAATTAGAAAACCATATTCTTTAGCTGAAGAAATTTATATTAATGAATCAGCATCTTGTCGTATTATTGGTATTACTGTTGAAACAAGACCTGATCATGTAAATTTTAAAACTATACAGTTCCTAAGAGAAATTGGGGCTACTCGTGTTGAATTAGGTATTCAACATCTTGATGATAATATATTAAAATATGTTAATAGAGGTTGTTATAAAAAACATTCTATAAGAGCAATTAAAATATTAAAAGATGCTGGCTTTAAAGTTGATGCACATCTTATGCTTGATTTACCAGCTCCACTTAATATACCCGGTTATGAAAATAATATGCATGAAATTGATAGGATTATGTTAAAAGAATTTAATACTGACCAATTATTTAAAGTAGATCAAATTAAAATTTATCCTTGTATGGTTATGCCTTACACTGAAATTGAAAAATGGTACAAGGAAGGTATTTATAAACCATATGGAGAAGATAAAGTAATGACTGCTGAAGAAAAAATAAAATTTAAAAAATTATCTACAGAAGAACAGATAGAGATAAGAAAACAAAATCCACTTTACAAAAATATTTTTGAATTCTGTCAAAATATAGATCCATCAGTTAGAATTAATAGAGTTATTAGAGATTTACCTACAACACAGGCTTGTGGTGGAACTAAAAGATCTGGTATGAGAGGAGAAATTGATAGAGATTTTGATTATCTTGGTTTAGTATCAAATGATATCCGCTTTAGAGAAGCTGGTAATTATAGAAATATTAAAAACTCTGTTCATCAAGCACCAGAATTAATGATTAGACAATTCTATGCTTCTGATGCTATTGAATACTTTATCAGTTTTGAAACAAAAACTAAAAATCCTATTCTTTACTCTTTCCTTAGATTAAGATTATCTAGTAATGCTGGTAAAACTGATACAGGAAAAATTATCTTTCCAGAACTTTTTAGTTGTGCTTTGATTCGTGAATTACATACTTATGGTAAAGTTGTTCCATGCACTAATAATAATCATCTTTATACTGATAATAAAATATTGTTATCTCAATCAAATCAAGTCCAACATAAAGGATATGGAAAACAATTACTTAAAATAGCTGAAGAAATTGCTTACGATAATAATTTTAAAAAAATAGCAGTTATAGCTGGAGTTGGTGTTAGAGAATATTATAGAAAACATGGTTATATTTATGATACTAAAGAAGGTTGTTATCAATTTAAACTTTTATACAAAGAAAATTTTGATTATAGAAAAAAATTTAATCTAAATAAAGGTGATATATCTTTTGGTTTTACAATGTTGCTTGTTCTAGGATTTATTGGAGCATTCGGTTTCATTGTATTTGTTAGTAATTATTTAGCTTATGGATTTAATAAATAAAATTATAATATTTTTCTATTTTCTGTTTTCTAATTTTTTTAATTTGTATTTATTTTTAACCTTTAATTTCTTAATAGCTAATTCTTCCATTTGCTCCATATTCCTGTTCTTTTCTGCTTCCATATTAAATTCATGTTCTAATTTATATTTAGTCAATTTTGTGATTAATTTAATTTTATCTTCATTGGGTAAATCTTCCATTAAATTATTTACAGTGTTATCTATATCATCATCATCAGATTCTAATTCTTCAGAATCTATTTCTTCATTAGTCACATCAGAATCTTCATCGCAATCAGATTCTTCCTCTGTATCTGAATCAGAATTTAATGATTCGTTAGATTCTACAGATTCTACTTCTGAATCTGCTTCTGATTCTACTGGTACAGTTCCTATTAATATTTCTTTATTTGGTAAGGAATTTTTTATTGCTTCTACAATATTATTTTTATCTGCATCATTTGATAAATATATTTTTTTAATACAATTTTCAAAAGTTTTTTCATATTCTTTTTCTTTTATATCATCTTCTTTTTTGTCAAAAATAATATCAGGATAACTTTCAAAATCAGTTATATCAGTAATTAATTCTTGTGTTAATATTTTTTTTAAATCAACATTAAATTTTATTGATGGTAGTATCGATAAAATTTTATTTATTATTTTCTTTTTTTGATTATAAATTTTATTTGGTTTTAAATCTATGAAGGTATTAATTGTTTTTAACCTTTTTTTTATTAAAATTCTTTTTGTTTTTATTGGTAATCTACTATTTCCTACTATAGAAATCAGTTCAGAACGAATATTACTTATATTATTCATCCTTATTAATAATAATATATATTAATTATAAAAATCAAATTTTATTGTAAAAAATCAAAAATTCTGCTGGTACTAACAATTTTTTCCTTCATTGATTTTTTAATTTATAAAATTCCTCTTTATTGACACCTTCTATATTTACTCCACATATAAAATTTTGTTTACTCATTATTTATATTCTATTTATAAAAATCTAATCTATCTACTCAATCCTCGTTGTTCGTCATAATTTGGCTTCCGATTAACACACTAGGGATCTTCTCTCCGAAGAAAATCTTTTGATTCAACGATAGAAATTCCGCCCGTTTCACGTCAATGTAGCCTGGAATACCGTACATCGCAGACAGTGCTTTAGCTTCAAGGATAATCTTTTCAGCATTGGCTTTGGCAGCCTCTATTATGATTGCACTGTTGATTTTCTGTTCTTCCTGTTTGGCTAGCATGTTTTGGACAAGAATCTTGTTCTGCATCTCATTGTTGCGGAACTTCATTTCGTTGTCCTTGTCCGATATAATCTGTTCAGATTCCTTTTCAGTCCTGATTCTGGCTTTCTTCTCCTCTAACACTTTCTTGAGGGTCTTTTCTTGCGCAAGAGCAAGATAGTTGTCATTGAGAGCCTTGGGAAGTTCTGGACGAGTTAGACGAACAAAGTGAATTTTCAGTCCAGTTTCTTTCTTGTCATTCTCATCTTGAATAAATTTGACAAGAAGGTCATCAATGGTGTCAAAGTTGTCAATGGCAACCTGTTGGGCGGACATTTTAGAACAGATGACGGTTATCTGTGCCTTGACAAGGTCAGTAACCAAGTATTTGTCATAATCGGGTCCATACTGGGAAACAACTTTGAGAACATGTTGTTTGTCAAGCTGATTACCAACTTCAATCTTTCTGATTATTACCTGCACCCCATCGTTGGTGCCACATGGAACATCAAGTACATCGTCCGTTTGTGGACGGGTCTCAATTTCAACGATGTCGGTGGTAATTTTGTTGTAGGCATTGAAGCCTGGTTCTAGGAGAGGCGGGGTGATTTCGTTCCAAACGTACTTGACGCCGACAAAACCTGTCTCAATATTGCGCCAGCCAAAAGCATTGACTTGAACACAGAAAGCAAGTAAAAGGATTGCAATAGGTACTGTATAGCAGTATCGCATTTGAAAAAAGTATATCTTTCAGGTATTATTATACAAGATTATAAAAATTCAACTTTTTTAATATAAAAAGTTTTACTTTTTATATTAAAAAACGTTGGCCTTTTAGGCTCAACTTTTTTTAA
>Ga0214923_10001727_pt1 | contig 30396 bp, 26 predicted proteins | sample LL1510_MetaG_FD_177993 | JGI IMG/M metagenome (GOLD analysis project Ga0214923, IMG submission 177993) | Freshwater microbial communities from Lake Lanier, Atlanta, Georgia, United States - LL-1510 | ecosystem: Environmental > Aquatic > Freshwater > Lake | place: USA: Georgia | collected...
TAGTAATATTCAAGGGTTGACTACTAACGATACATTAACATTAAATGTCTACTATACAAATAATAATACCTCTACAAATACCGCAAGTAAACCATCTTTGAACTTTGCTGCTGCTGGTACTCCTTCTGCTCCTGTATATCGGTCATCAACCCCAAGTACGACATCGGTTACAATCACTATTGGTAATCCACAATATGGCGATGCTATCAATAATACAACACCTACAGAAATAACTACATACCGTGTAAATTATTCATCTACTTCCAACGCTACTCGTTATGGTGGTTTAATATCTAGTGGGTTAAAAACAGTAGCTACTACAGTTTCCGTTACCCCAACTGGAAATCCTAATGTATATGCAAATACCACTCCTTCAATCACTGCGAATATTTATCCAGAAACGACCTATACTGCTAACATCACTGCTGTAAATAATGTGAATTCCAACGTTGGCACATATAGTGGTAATTTTACTTTTACGACGAATGCGTATGTTCCTCCTAGTACGGCATGGAGTAATGGTGGCACATTATCATTTACTGGACTTTCATATGCTTCTAATATGGCGTTTAGTGGTAACGGTCAAACTGTAAGTACTTTAATCATGAATGTACCAGCAGCAACAACATATACTAGTAATAATATAACAACTATTATTAATGATTTTGAAAGACGCGGTATATACGGTGCTGGTAATACTACTACAATTAGTGCGAATATTGTAGTAAACGGTACTGTTACAAATGGTCCATCTGTTTCACTTGATGCGAATGTTGGTTACACGACAGTCCCCACTGCCTCGAATATCGCAAATATTATGATTACACCAATCTCAATTGCCGATAATTATGCTGGTAATATAATTGGCTATGATGGATATTATAAACAATATACTGGTAATATTAAGTTAATATCTGGATTCTTTACTACACCTTCCCCTAATTTATACACTGTAAATTTGAATAGGACAAGTGGAAATGTAAGTGCGAATGTTGTTACAAGTTTTCCATATTATTATGATACAATCACTGGTAATCCTACCGCCCCCGTTATAAGTACTTTTGCTATTAATACTACTTCATATACACAAGTATGTGGTATCAATCTTATTAATGCTGCCACATTTACCGCTACTTATTCTGTTACGAATTTAGGACAATACTTTTTTAAAACTCCACTTATTGCATATAGTAGCCCAGGTACTATTGGTACAATTATTAATGCAACTGAAACGAATTTACCAGCTGGAAATGTATATATTGGTAATTCACTGATATATAGCACTGTTAATTTTAATGCTAGACCAATAAATTCATCTTCTTTAGGTAGCGTATTTTCAACTAGTATACCGCTTACAGTAACTGCGTATAATAATAATGGTGGTACGAGTACTACTTTTGCAACTCCTATTTCCGCTATCATTGATGGTCCTTCTGTCAGTTTGCTAAATACTATTTCAACATTAGGCAGCATTGATGGTGCAGGAAGTGGTGCAGTTCCTGGTGCCAGATTCTATGCTGGTGCAACTCCTGATACTATTACTAGTAATAGCAACAGTATTACATTAGGTTCATTGTTTACTAATGTTACTGGTGCTTATAATCATGCTACAAGTTTATTAACTTATACAAAAGAACTACAAATCGCAAATGGTTATTTTGTTACAAAAGCTTCATCTTATGGTTATAAAGATTATACACTTTTAAAATACAATAGTACAACCGCTAATGGTATAAATTATTCTACTGTTACATCATCAGGGGTGTATAGATATGCTTGTTTTGCTTGGAACATACCTTTAAGCCAGTACACTGGGTTAACTACGTTGACTTTTACGATGGTTGGTGCGACTGGATTCAGCCGGGCTGGTGGTTCAACATTTCAACCATTAACTGCGAATAGTGCTTCCTTGGGTACTACAGTAACAATACCATTTTATTATAAGATTGAAGATACCGGCGGCACGACTGTTACATATTGGGTTAAAGGAAATGAGGTCCCAGCTGGTGGTGAATTAAATAATAATAGTATTTCTACCGTAGGTCAAGCATCAACACCATATCAAGGTATTACAAATATTGGAGCTGCATTTGCTACTGATACAAATAATTTTAAGACATTTTTACCTAACGTGCAGTCTGGCAAATATACTAGTAATACACGTATATATTGTATTATTGGTTTACCAATGGATGCAAATTGTTATTTTCAATATATGACACTACAAGTTAGTTAATAAAATTTAGTATAATTATTCAATTATAAATTTTAGTATAAGTATTTAGTAAATATATTATAAATTCTACTATAATATATTCATATAATAGTATATAATGACTGAATTCAAGGTAGATTTTCTTTTTAAAAAAACATTCGGAGCTAGCGCTGGAACAGGAACTAGTGCTACGGCTGCTGGCGAACTTGCTGGTAATTCTAGAGGTAAACTATATAAAGATTATATAATCGGTCAAGATATACCTGCTAAGGTAAGCGATCTCGGAGGATACACTGCTGTTGCCATAGATCCGACTATAAAAGTTAATACTAATGATACAAAATATACTTATAATAGTTATACCTATATATCAAAATATACATTACAATTACAAGCTGCTATCCCTGGTTATAGTTATTATTATAATGACGTTGCTGCTGGTAAAAACTTATTATCAAATGCAATTCCTTATAATTTTGACCCCGCTGGAAGTTATGCTTACACACTTACTATGGAAGGCGCCACCAAAGATCCTCGAGGAGAATCGGGTGGTGCTAGACAATGGGTTTTCGATACAGATTGTGGTTATATATATTTTCCATATAAAGATGCCTATGGTACTATAGTAATCACTTTTTGGCGATATGAAGGTAGCTTTGGCGTCAATACTATTAATGGTAATTTAAATGTAACCGGACAAATTACTGCTGGTTCTTTTAATACCTTTTCAGATTACCGTATTAAAGCGAATGTCGTACCATTATCCGATGCTTCATATTCCGTTGATTTATTAAGACCTGTAACATATATGAATAAAACAATAGGAAAACAAGATATTGGTTTTATCGCGCATGAAGTTCAAGAACAAATACCATTTTTAGTTACCGGTGAAAAAGATGCAGAAAAACATCAAACCGTTAATTATATTGGCATCATTGGTCTTTTGACAAAAGAAATTCAGGATTTGAAAAAAGAAAATAAAGGTTTACGTGAAAAAATAGAAAACATAGAATTGCGTTTATCAAATATGTAAACTTCTCAAATAATATTTATGTAATTAGATAAAATATTATTTAGTCATTTTAGGTTGTATATCAAATAAATATCTTCTTTTTTACACCTTTAGACATTTAAGTTCGCACAAAAAGAGGTCAAAGTTGGATTCTTTTCCTTCTATCCATATAAAGTTTGACTTCCACCACTCGGTATAAGGGGATGATTGCTTGTTGTTTCTCTACATAAATAACTTGGTCTTACTAAATTATTTATTGTGTTTGACGCTATTTTGTAGATATTTGATGAACCATTACGGTCAATCACTTTTATAATTTGTTCGTTTTTGATATTCCTTAACACGTTGTTTTTGTTCTTCTTTGTGTTTCTCATAATAAAGTTTACTACTAGCTGGTGCTGTGTATTTTTTTAGATGTTCTTTGGTTGCTTGTAATTCTTCTTCTAATCTAGCATTTTCTTTTTCTAATTTAGCATTTTCTTCTTCTAATTCCTTAATTTTTGCTTTATCATCCATAACGATACTATATAGTAAAAATATTTATATAATTTTATTTTATAATTTTGTGCGAAGTTAAATGTCTAAAGGTATATATAATGAGTAATTGGTTAGATTTATCTTCATCTTCAAATAGATTTATAAGAATGTACGTCCAGGGATTTGTGGATATAAGTGGAGGAAATCTAATTATCCGAAATAGTGATATTAGTTTAAATGGTAGTTTTTATCAATCCACGTACAATGGATTCTCTATGCCCGGATTGACTGCTATTTATAATTATCCCTCGTTGATATACACCCCAAATGATACTACTACCAATTTAATATCATCCAATGTAACAATTACTGCAGGTAACAGTTCAACAACTAGTAATACGTACACATTAGGTAATTCGAATTCTATGATTATTGGAAATATATATATACCTCGTTATGCAAATGTAGCTATTTCTGCGAATATACCAATGGGTTATGACGTTTCCATGTTAGTCCAAAATGCCAATTTATATTATGCTAATAATACTTATTCCAATATTATAAATTCACCTTCATCCACTTCTGTTTATTCTAATTTAACTTTATTAACAACATCGGATGTAGTGAAAGGTAATTGCAGTTATTCATTGAATAATATGAGTATTCCAATCGGTTTGAATTTATCTGGAACAATGGTTTACAATACTCCATCCAGTTTGTCAGCGAATAATACTGCGAATACAGTGAGTTATTATGCAACTAATATTACTACATCCGCGAGCGCAGTAATTACACAACAACTTGTAGCAAATATAGCAGTTCCTGCTTATTATATGGGTAACGCGATATCCGTGTATACTCCAATTGCCGCAAATGTCTATTATAATATTGCAACAACTCTCGCAAATATTGCGAAAAGTACTTCGGCAAATGTCAGCGTTGCGGTTACTGGTATATATGCGAATATATATCAAAATGGAACCCAATGGGGCAATGTAACTCTTGGTAGTACTAATATATATGGTAATTTTACGTTTACTGCGAGTTCAGCTGCGAATATTACTACTGGTAATATCTTACAATCCAATGTTTATTTAACCACTGGGAATGTTAGTTTTGTTCCAGATTATACGAATACTACGAATTATTATACTGTAAAATATTATTTGACGAGTACATATAGTAGTTATTATAGTGCGGTTGTGCCAACGATTACATTAAATACACCTACTACTAGTGGAAATATAAATAGTAGTGTAACGTATGGAGGTGCAGTGGGTGCATTGACTTTTACATCAAATACATATTATACGGGTGGCACCACATCTTCATATGCCGTGAATAGCTCATTGGGTAGTGATGTGAATGTTTATTACTTGGTAACCGGTTCTTCTTATTCATTAGCCAGTTATACGAATAAAATCGTGAATAATTTAAACAATTATACGACTACGCTAACCACTACGATACCTTATATATATGCGGTTAATTCAAATAATCAAATCGTCCAAACATTTACCAATAATACAGATTATAGTAGCAATTTTGTTAGTTCGTTTTTATATTATGCTTCTCAAACATATAACAGTCAAAATTATAATGCGAATGTATTTTTAGGTAATGTAAATATTCCTTCTACTACTTTATTAAAAGATGCTAGTGATAATACGTCTACTATAAAATTCGTTGCGAATGTCAATGTTGCGTATAGTTATACTGGTTATAATATAAATACATTAGGCACAAATGGTAATATTTCTTACCTTACTTACTATTCAAACCCTACAACAACTACGAATTCTATTTCCGGTAATATAAGTTTTTTTAATTACGGAACTACTACAACTTTACTACAAGCAACTGCATATCCCTTATCTGGTAATATACAATTAAACAAAAGTACGCTTTCTATAAATAGTAGTATTGCAAATATTGTTATATATGATGGTGCGAACAATTATATTGCGAGTATACCATCTTCTTATTATACATTCACGAGTACAAATACCAGTGGAAATATTTATACCATTAATTATGGCAATGTTGCGGTGAATAGTAATGTGTATTTAAAAAATGTCATGGGGATGATTAATATTTCGAATTATTCGTTACCGATAAGTTATAGTTCTGATATGTCGTATTCATTCAATGTAATTTTGAGTAGTAATGTAGTTGTTCCACATACAGCTAATATAAATTATTATAGATATTATGCAAATGTTTCGAATAGTCCAAACATTGGTAATGTAACTTATATTTCAGGATCTGCAACGAGTAATTATGTAAGTTATAATATACCGATTACGAATAGGTCACCAACTACTTATGGAAATGTATATATGAATAAATTATATGTGGCGAGTGATGTTTCCTTCAGTAATCGGTTATTTGTTACAAATGATGTTTCATTGAATGGGAAACTTACGGTAGCGAGTGATGTTTCATTGAATGGGAAACTTACGGTAGCGAGTGATGTTTCATTGAATGGGAAACTTACAGTGGCGAGTGACGTTTCCTTGAATGGGAATCTAACAATGATTGGCGGTTCGGCTGGTCCATATTTGTATTTAACTACTTCTGGCGGTGGGGGCGCAAATTCTGGTATTGCTATGACTACATATACTACAAGAACTGGTGGTCCATCTGCCATTATAAATACGACCGATGATTCTAATTATTCAGGACCATTAGTATTTTCAGTAGCAGCATCTGGTAGTATTGGGGCGAATGCAGCAACTGAACGCATGCGTATTTCAACATCCGGTTATGTTGGTATTGGTACAACCGCTCCTAGTAATTTTTTACAAATCGCGGGTAATTCATCTACATTGGCATCAAATGCGCCAGACGGTGGTTCTTATCACAATATACTTCTTACCTCTTCAAAAGTTGCTACTCATTCTACGAATCCTAGTACATATTCTATGGCTTTAGGTGTTGATTATACCAGTGGTGCTGGTTATATTAATGTAGCAGGAAATAATGCATATCAACCTGTATGTTTAAACACCAGAGGTGGAAATGTAGGCATTGGTACAACGTCACCAGGATATACATTGGACGTAAATGGTACAGTAAACGCTACGAGTTATAATGCCACTTCGGATTACCGTATTAAATCGAATGTCATAGCATTATCTGATACTTCATATTCGGTTGATTTATTAAGACCTGTGACATATATGAATAAATCATTGGGTAAGCAAGATATCGGTTTTATCGCACATGAAATCCAAGAACAGATTCCATTTTTAGTTACTGGTGAAAAAGATGCAGAAGAACATCAAACCCTGAATTATACCGGGCTCATTGGTCTTTTGACAAAAGAAATTCAGGATTTGAAAAAAGAAGTCAAAGAAATTCGTGCAGAATTGGCTTCTTACAAACAATAAAACAATAAAATAATTTATAATGACTAAATTATTTTATATTATCTTAGAATTTGGAGTTGAAATATTTACCAGACTTCACCAACCATTTGACTGATAAATCCACCATCGATTTCTAAACTTCCACTTGTAATTTTAATATTTGAGTTATTTACATCTAATCCAGCTTCCATAGTGGCTTTTCCATCGAATGTAGATGTAGTTGTCACTTCTAATGTTTTAGTTGTAACCTTACCGTTGGTTAATGTGATATTGCCATTTGTGGATGAGTAATCACCAGTAACGGTTAATGTATCATTAAAAGATACAGCACTACCGATATATAAACCAGCAGAAGCGCGGATATTACCACCAACATCTAATTCATAATTTGCTTCATGTGTTGTTTTATTAACACTAACAAAATTAGAACCAACTAAAAACACTGGGGTGCTACCATTAACTGCTTTGTTGTAAAATGTTGCTACATCAGCAGTACCATATTGTTCTACTGTAAATGCGTCACTAATATTACTATTTGCAGAAATATCAAGTTGTTCGGAAATTTTTAAAACAACATCTTCTTGGGTGACTTTTCCCATTAAAGTGAATGAGCCATCCACAATTAAACTAGATTTAATATGTACGACACCATTTGCATCTGGACCGGCACGAATATTAATGTCACCTGCAGTACTTGTAATTAAATTATCGTGATTCACTCCTGAATAGTTATCTTCAAAGTATAAACGTCCTGCTTGGAACATTCCTGCACTAATGTCAGTGGCTCCAATATGTTTATCAAATTTGGCATCTTCCTTAACATATAATTTGCTGTTTAGGGATGCATCACCTGTTACGAATAATTTATCATTCATGGAAGCAATACCATCAACTGCCAAGGTGGATTTTAATGTAGCAGCATCTCCAACATTTAATTTAGCGTTCAATGAAGCATCGCCAAGTACGATTAATTTATCACTCAATGTTGTTACACCTGCAACACCCAAGGTGGATTTTAATGCGGTAGCATCTCCAACAGTTAATTTAGCGTTAAATGACGCATCACCGGTTACGTTTAATTTATCATTTAATGTTGTTACACCATCAACTGCCAATGTAGAATGTAATGTGGCTGCTTTATCAACATATAATTTATTGTTTAAGGATGCATCACCGGTTACGAATAATTTGTTATTCATAGAAGCAATACCTTCAACACCTAAGGTGGAATTTAGTACAGTAGCATCATTCACATATAATTTACTGTTTAAGGATGCATCACCGGTTACGTATAATTTATTATTCATGGAAGCAATACCATCAACTGCCAATGTGGATTTTAATGCAGCAGCATCTCCAACATTTAATTTAGCGTTCAATGAAGCATCGCCGACTACGATTAATTTATCACTCAATGTTGTTACACCAGTAACACCCAAGGTGGATTTTAAAGCGGTAGCATCTCCAACAGTTAATTTAGCGTTAAATGAAGCATCGCCTGTTACGTTTAATTTATCTTTCAATGTTGTTACACCATCAACAGCTAAGGTGGAATGTAATGTGGCTGCTTTATCAACATATAATTTACTGTTTAAGGATGCATCACCGGCTACAAGTAATAGACCGGCAACTTCCATATCACTGGCAACTTCCATAGTGCCGTTATCACTTACGTCTTGTACGACAACGATCTTATTACAGTAAATTGTACCATTGGCTGAGATATCACCACCAACACGTAAATTAGCATTAAATGAAACATCATCGACGACGGTTACTTTAGCATTAAATAATGCATCCATACCAACAGTTAATGTTTTTTGGATATAAGCATCATCGTTTGCATATAAATCACCATTGGTAATGATATCGTGTTCTGCATAAAGTTTACCTTGGTATATGTGTAAATCTTCTCCTACATATACATTACCATCCATATGGGCGTTACCTTTTAAGTAGAAATCAGCATTCACTGTAAGATTTCCATTTACCGATAGATTTCCACCAATGTATGCATTATTTTTCACCGATAGATTACCATTGGTAGTAATATCACCATTGACAAATAATCTGCCACCAATTCTAGCATCAGCAGCAACCGACATTACATTTGCACTGACATCTCCAAAAGAGCTACTACTAGCATCTACAATATAATGCAAATGTGCCAACGATGCTTGGACGTTTCTATCTAATCCATATAAATAACCTAATTTATCAGTAGCAATATCAATTTGTGAACTACCTACTTGTGTGATTGATGTAGTTCCATTACCATATTCACTAAAGTTATCTGCTGGTGCTGGAACGCGAATTTTATCCGCATCCATTCTAACTTTTGCTACACTGGTACTGTCCGAATAAAGATTAAGTGCAGCACCTGCGTTATCCCCAGCAGCATTTCTGATAGAAATACCACCTCCACTAATATCAAGGAACCCTTTTAAGTAGGAGTTACGTAACTTGTTGGCGTTAGCCGAGTTGTCAAACCATTGTGACCCAGTGATAGACATTGTTTATATACTTTATTTATAAAATTAATTTTTTCAAAATTATAATTCTGCCTTTTTCCTAAATTTTTAATGTCTAAATAATTTTAAACGCATTTTTATATTTTATATTTTTAGATAACATATTGCATATTATACGTACACTTATACGTACCATTATTATTTGTTATTACTGCATCCATAACAAATAAAATAATTTTTATATTGAACGTATATAACCTGTATTACGTGACAAATATTTTCAAAAAATGTATAGAGCCATTCATATACTGTGTTATACTGATTTTGTTAAAAAGACTGCTTTGGCTATATTCTTTTGCACTTTTTTTTGCATAACGTTCGGATGTTCGTTTCCACCCATAATTCCAACCATCAATTTTAATCCATCTTCATATACTGATGATTTTACGTCTTTCATTTCTGGGTGTTCGTCTACATATTCTTTTAATTTTTCTATTTTTTTATCCGAAATATAACTAATTGCTCGTTTTAACCGATTCCCATCATTCGCGGTCTCTTTTACCCAACCATTGTTCTCTTTAATATGTAAAGTTTCACGTTTAATATCCGTACAATGGACGGGTCGTTTATTTAATTCATAATTTTGTAATTCTCGTTGGAATACATTGGTAATTGCTTCTACTAAACCATTATTTTTGGCATAAAATAAGTCCGATTCTTGAATTTGTATCGTTTTTATAAAATCTGTTAAGGATATAGCATTTTTACACTCTTCATTCAAAAATACATTTATATTGAATGTCTTGTTCTCTATCTTCTCTATATTATTTACAACACTATTGGAAATAGTAATCGCATTTGCTTGTTTCAATTCTTTGATTTCCTCCTGTAACAACTTATTACTTTCTATAAAAACATTTAATAAATCATTATGATGGTTTCCTAATTGTTTATTCTCGGTTCTCAATTCTATACTCTCTTTTAATAATTTTCGGATTGTTTTATTTAATAATTGGTTGGTTATTTCTATTTCATGATTCGTTGTTTCACTCTCTTTTTTCTTTCGTCCTTGCTTGGGAATTTGTCCTTTTTCCCAATATTCTCCATTTTTATAAATCTCTATGACGGTATCATTATTCATATCGGTTATGTTTATAAATGTTACGTTCAATGTTTTCTTGGCACTGGAGAGTGATTTTGCGTTATCAAAATATATAAAACCATTTATTTTTTCATTCTTTGTTTGTATAATATGATATTTACATGGAATATTTTGTAATTTACTCATGTGTTCTCCATGATATTCGGCAATATATGTGAATTTTCTACCCATATTGTTATTTTTATTCTCATTATTTTCCATTTTAAATAGTAATATGTATACATTTTTATATACATTTTTCTCTAAATAAAATTACACAGATTTCTTTTCAAAAAAATCTGTGTAATCTGTGTAATTCCAACAAAGCATTTTTGAAAAACCGTTTTTTGGAGATTTTTTTATTATCAGTGTTGGTAACATTTTTTTCTGAAAAAATCAAAAAAAGTGCATGGACCACCGAAATTACACAGATTTCCCAAAAGAAATCTGTGTAGTTTTTTGGGACATTTTTATGGTAAGAAATTATGCAGCGACATTTTTCGTCATTTTTAGTGTTTTGTGATTGGGTCAGTCACAACGACCCTTTTCCAAACATTTACCTCGCTTTTTAAAAAACGGACATTTTTTGGAATGTCCAATTTTTAAAATTCGTGCATTTCTTTTCCAGAATTTTTTAATGATTTTTATAGAAATTTCTTTTTTTCGGAAATTTCCGGAATATTCCAAATGTTTTGCCCGGGTTTTGCAATATATAAAATAGAAATGAATATAAAACTTGTATCATATGATTTTATTAGAAATGGTAGAATTAAGTGGAGAACAGGATTTTATATTACAAAATATAAAAAAAGGTGAGAACGTTATTGTAGACGCGGTTGCTGGTTCCGGAAAATCAACCGTGGTTCTCTCCATTGCCTCCCACATTCCTCATAAAAAAATATTACAAATCACCTATAATTCAATGCTACGTAAAGAAGTCAAAGAAAAAGTGGAAAAGATGGGATTAACGAATATGAAAGTCCATACCTATCATAGTTTGGCTGTACGTCATTATTTACCAAACGCCCATACGGATGCTGGATTGAGGTATATTTTATTAAATAACATACCACCGCGTGAAGAAATCATGAAATATGATATCATAGTGATAGATGAGGCACAAGATATGTCGTTATTGTATTTTCAAATTGTCAATAAATTTATAAGAGATATGAATACGCAAATACAGATATTAGTATTGGGTGATTTTATGCAAGGATTATATGAATTTAAAGGGTCGGATATTCGTTTTTTAACATTGGCTGATAAAATATGGAAATCAAATCCTTTTCTTGAGAACAAAGAATTTGTCAAATGTAATATGAAAATGTCCTACCGAATCACCGACCAAATGGGGTTGTTTATTAATAATGTCATGCTGGGTGAAAATCGTTTACTAACTTGTAGGGAAGGAACGTGTGTCAAATATATACGTAACTCTATATCAAATATAGAGAGAACCGTGATCTATGAAATTACGAAATTAATAGAGAACGGGGTGATGCCGAGCGATATATTTGTATTGGGTGCGTCCGTCAAAGGAATCAATAGTAATATACGAAAAATAGAGAACGTGTTAGTGATGCAGGGAATACCCTGTCATGTACCGATGTTTGAAATGGAAAAAACGGACGAAAAAGTAATCGGCGGTAAAGTCGTGTTCTCTACGTTTCATTGTGTAAAGGGACGACAACGTAGACATGTATTTATCGTAGGATTTGATAATGGATATATGGATTTTTTTGCTCGTAATTTACCAAAGGATAAATGCCCGAATACTTTATATGTAGGGGCTACGAGAGCAACCCATGGGTTATATTTATTAGAAAGCGATAATTTTTCAACCGACCGTCCATTAGAATTTTTAAAAATGACACATCATGAAATGATGGGAGAATCATATATAAAATTTAAGGGGATACCGAGAACATTGTTTTATAAGACCCCCGGTCAACAAGCCGAAAAGCCGAAAAAATATAATAAACATTTTGTTACACCGAGTGAATTGATACGGTTTATTAGTGATGATATGATGGATTTAATCACCCCGATTATTGATCGTATATTTATCAAAGAAAATATAGGAATTGGAGAACCTGAAGATATAGATGTACCGAATATAATAAAAACGCGTTCTGGTTTTTATGAAGAAGTGAGTGATTTAACTGGAATCGCTATACAAAGTCTCTATTATGATTATATTCATTCCCAATGGCAAAGTGACGATGACGAGGATGAAGAACCCCCCAATATTTTATATGAATTAATCAATAATTATATATATGAATTGAAACCAAACGAACATGGATATTTACAAGCGATCGTTGATGAAATACCGGATAAAATGACCTGTATAGGTGATTATTTATATTTGGCAAATGTTCTCACGGCTCTTCAAGAAAAACTATATTTCAAATTGAAACAAATAGATAGAAGTGAATATAATTGGCTAACTTCCAAAATGGTTTTGAAATGTAAAACCAGATTAGAGAACACGATTGGTAAGGAGTGTAAGGAAAAGAAACCCAAAATAGAAAAGACGATTCTACAAAATTCGGATAATGACCGACATACGAATATAGACGCATTTTTAAGTAGAGAAATGGATACTACTGAAAAATATAGATTTACTGCTCGGTCGGATTTAATAACCAGTGAGAGTTTATGGGAAATAAAATGTACGACTTCATTGACAATCGACCATAAAATGCAATTAGTGATATATGCATGGTTATGGAAAATGACGCGAGGAATACAAAATTCTAAACAGTTTAAATTATTTAATATAAAAACCGGAGAACTTTATGTGATAAATGCAACGATGGATGATTTAAATACGATTGTATTAGCGTTATTACGAAATAAATTTACCAAACAAGTCCAGAAAACGGACGAAGAATTTATTATTGATTGTATAGAAAAAATGTAGACTATATGGGCGAATTATTCTTCTTCATCATCTTCTTCGGTTGTCTCACATACACTTTCTCTGAAACATATACCTATTGTTATTATACAATAAACGCACTCAGAAATATATACCGATAAATTATATAAACATAGTGCGGTATCATTCAATAATTGTGCCATAATAATATATAGAACATAATAATTATTACGTATAATATGAATGAGAACGACCTTAAAATTATACCTTATACAGCTACTTCATTATCCGTAGTAGGAAGATTTATATTTATGTTTGCTTTGTATAGAAATAAGAGTACAAATAGTTTATCGTTATTATTTTGTATTTTGAGTATTATTTCGTCGGGAATGTGGGTATATTATAGTGTAAAATCACACGATACGCCGATGATTATGCGTAGTTGTACGGAAATTTCATTATTATCAATATCATCCATATATATTATACGAAACAAGATTGTGGTAAATATACAACAGCGACAAATATTACCGACCTGAAAAGGTCTAACATGAAAATAATTATAGTAAGAATATAATATAATTATTTATGCCGAATTTTCACTGGCTAATTGTTCTGGTGTAAGAAAGTATTTTAAACATTCCCAAATTTTGGCAGATTCATTAATCGAAAATGTACCACGTTTTTGGGCGACAGTAATAAAAGAAATTAACACATTGAAAGCAACATTTTGATTTGTAATTTCAATATCGGTTAAAACTACCATTTTTTCTTCGGTTGGTTCTGGTGGTTGTGGAATATCAGTGATTACTGGTTCGGTTACTTCAATGGTTGGTTGTGAGGTTTCTTCAGTTTCAGGAGGGATTTCGCTAATGGTAATATTATCCATTTTGTATATAATATAAACTATATATTCATATTTAAATTATTTACGTTACTATATATTTATTTACTCGTCAAATATTTCCATATTATTTGAAAAAATAAATCGTAAGTGAGATTGGATTTTAATTCATGAGAACTCATCGTCACCGAACATCCACCCGTATCTAATAACGAAACATCAAATTTGTTTATAGAGTTCTCAAAACAATAAAATAAAATACCTTCAGCATTATGAATATTTTGTTTGGAAACATGTAGATGAATAGAGAACAATTTTCGTGGAATACCCAATTTAATACAACTATTTACAATATATATAAAATTTTCATAACTAAGTTCTCCCATAGTATCGGAAATACATAATTCATCAAATTCAAAATTACAATAATAATAACAAATTTCATTGATAATAGAATGATTGTCTATTTTTCCACTGATCGGGCATCGGTCAATACAAGAAATATATAGTTTTTTATACATATTTTTGTAATCAGGTTCTCTCTTTAATGTGTCAAACATCAAATGAAAATTCGCTTTTGTTTTTTCTAATGAAGAGTTCGTATTTTTGAGTTGAAACTCATTAGAAACGGAAGTAATAAATGAAAAATGGCGCACCTTATTTTCTAATGCGAACAATAGTTTTGTAATCGTAGGAACGAGAACCATTATTTTTATGTTTTTCCAATAGAGGTTCTCGTTTTCTTTTATATTTTCATTGATAATATTTTGGGAATAATGATGTAAAAGGAGAGTATCATTCATGATAGGAAGAATTTTGGGGTTTGTAAGAGAACCTATTTCTATGGTTTGGGGTTTATAATTGTCTATAATATTATGAAAAATAGTTTTCTTATATTCGGTAGAAAAATGTTCTGGATTGGCATTTTGTATTCCGTCACGTAATGTCGTATCAAATAGAATAGGATTGATTTTATTATACATATCTAAATAACTCGGATTAGAATGTATGTTCTCTATGATATCTTTATAAGATTGTAATGACATTTGTAATATACTATGATAATATTACAAAGAATACGATTTATTTTATTTATTGTTTGAATTTTAAAGACAAAACACTTTTATATTTACTCTCCATTAATTCAGTGAGGTGTTCGGCAGTCAATAATTTATCGCGTTTTAATATTTCGGCTCCTTCACATATCAATTCTTTTGAATTACGTACTAAAAATTCGGCATATCCATAAGCGTCATTGATTAAATCAGCAACCTCGTTATCAATAATTTCTTTATATTTCTCGGAATTACTTGGATAAATGACCTTTTCCCCCATACCATAATAAATAACCATTCGTTGGGCTAATTTCAACGCTTCTTCAAAATCATTGATAGCACCAGTGGTAACACTGACATCATAAAATACTTCTTCCGCAATTCTACCAGCTAATAAAATCATCAAGTGTTCGAATAGAGCTTCGCGTGTTAAAATATTTGTACCAGTGTTCTCAAAGACAGTATAGGCTGGACTTTTGGGGGCGGATAAATTAATCATCACTTTAGTCATTTTAGAATGGTGTTTGGATAATAATCCGACTACCGCATGTCCCAATTCATGAATGGCAATATGGTCTATAATATCATTGGTAAATTGGTGTTCGTTGGGTTGCCATCCTACCATAATTTTATTCATAACTTCATCAATATCTTTGGAAGAAATAGAAACCCGATTTAAACGAAGGGCATTTAACATGGCTTCATTCAATAGGTTCTCAATTTCGGCTCCGGAAAGTCCATTGGTTTGTTCTACTAATTCATCATTTAAAATATTATTATGTTCTAATGGCTTACCTTGTAAATGGATATTTAAAATGGCACGGCGAGTTTTTGCGTCCGGATTACCTATAAAAATTCGTTTATCTACTCGTCCAGGGCGTGTTAGTGCGGGGTCTAATAAATCTGCCCGATTGGTGGCACCGATTAAAAAGATACCTGTACTATTTTTAAAGCCGTCTAAGGCGACTAAAAGTTCATTTAATGTACTATCGCGTTCCGAAGAAGAAGTTTCTCCATCCGAAGAACGTTTTCTACCGAGTGCGTCAATTTCATCAATAAAAATGATACAAGGAATATTTTCTTTGGCGAGTTTAAAGAGTTCTCGGATACGACTGGAACCGACCCCGACGTATTTTTCTTGAAATTCCGAACCGGAAACCGCAATAAAGTTGGTTTTGGCTTCGCCTGCTAATGCTTTGGCAAAGAGTGTTTTACCATTTCCTGGCGGTCCTTCAAAAATAAGTCCTTTGGGAGTACGAACATTGAAACCGGCATATTTGGTATAATTGGAAAGAATATCCACACATTGTTGAAGTTCTCGTTTAATATTATCATATCCACCAATATCATTGAAATTGACTTCGTGTTTATTAATAACTTCAAAATTTTCGGATTTTTTATTACCAGACCTTCTACTATTGGCACTTGGGCGGTCATATACAGGTTCTTCATCCTCATTACTCATATTATTGAGTTGTGTAGTAAGTTCTTCAAACATACCTTTATTGATAATAATACGTATACCACCAACTGTAGTGTTTATATTTTGGTTGTCATCATCGTTATATTGGTTCTCAAAATCATTTTGATAATCATTATATACATTTTCTTGATCTGATGGATTAAACATTTCATACATTTGTTCGGTTAAGTTTCGGGAATTTAAACGTTTAATATATCGTTCGTGGTGATATTTAGAAATTGGATATTTCTTTCGCATATATAAATTACGCTCTGACCTGGGTAGATTATTATTGTTGTATAAAAATCCATATACCAGCGGTAGTAAACATAAAATATTGTATAAATATTTCATTATTAATATAACGGAATATTTTGTTTATTTGATTTATTTACAAAATTATATATTGAAGTTCAAGTTGAAGTTTAACAGTATTTATATTGGGAAAGTTTGTTTTTCAAAGTAGTTGTAGCGGTTTTGAGAACATTAGAGGTGGTTTTTAATTGTTCGCTGGCATTGGCAATATATTGAATATCAGGGTTATTTTCCAATGTTACACTGATACCATGTTCGCATAATAAATTCCAATTATCAATGGTTTCCACTGCTTTATTGATGATATTTTTTTCCGCAGAAGAAAGTTCGGCATCCGCCGGAGCTGAAAAACTGGCATCCACAAAATGTCCGATATATTGCATCGCACAATTGACTTCACCAATGACATTTTCAATAATCACTTTGGTATCATGCGCGGATTTAGGTAGTTTCACAGTAGTTGTAGCCAAAATGGTTTCTTTGAATTTACCGAAAATATTAGAGAGATTGACGATTTTACTAAGAGCAGCAGCAATAGAAGTTAAAAAGGCATAATCATCAATAATATTGACTTGGTGTAATTTAATAATGAAGCCATTGAATACCGCACTTAATTCATCAGCGGCTCTACCAAATTCATCAAAACCTTCAATATCAATATCTAATTGCATTTGTTTGGTTTCATTGGCGATTTTAGCAGCGGCATTGAATAAGTTTTGGTAATCATCAATAGAACCTTTGCCATGGAAATCTGAACATTGTATTTGCGAGGCATAAGATTGGATTTGTGCGAGAACGGCGGCAGTTTGGCTACTGGTTTCGTCATCATATGTGGTAACCACTTGACCCAAATTTTCGGTAATATTCGGGTCATATAATTCAGGATGGGTACTATCAAACGTGGCAATGGTAACATTGGAGCCGTCTACGGACATACCTTGTTGGAATTTGATTTCATAACCAGAACCATCAATAATGGTATTTAATGAAAAATCAACAATAGGAGGAATCACAATATTGGCAGAACAATCTTCATCGGTATAATCTGGAACAGCAGGATTTATGGTGACTGTATATGACAAATCAAAGATATTATGGGAAGGGTCAAAAAAGGAGTTGAAGGAAGGATCAGAGGTAGTTGTGATGGTAACATTACCGTTGTTTGAGTTGTTGTTGTTGTTGTTGTTGTTGGAGTTACTATTGGAGTTGGTGGAATGGTTACTCGTAGGAGTGGAAGGCGGGGAAGATGACGGCATCTATATCTTGTTTATACAAAACAAAATATACGAAGAAAATAATTTACTAAACCAACCGCATTATGCTTTGTAAAATTTACAATATTAAATACAATTATAGCATTGTATTTTACAAAACATAAAATAAATCAAAGAGAAAATAAACGAAATTAAACAAGTTATGTAATACGAACAAAGTTATAATTTTTATACAGTTGTTTCACCACCCGAAGCAATATTTACATTATTTTTACGGATACATCCGCGTTTATGGGCTGCCAACGCTTTTAAATTATTCGCATTAAATGCCTTACATAGGTCACATTTAAAGCCGTGTTTTTGAGGTTGGCTGGTGTATTTGGTGGATAAATATTTATCCAGACATGGAAATCGTAGTTCATCAATTTGGGTGAGAACCTTTTTCTGACAATCTTTATAGATGCCGATGAGTGCTTCTTTTTGAGAAACAAATAATTGATATTCTTTATTAATATCGTCCAAAACGGGTTTAGGTATAGAATTTTCGTCTTGTTGCGCGGTAAAATCGCGTAATTTGGAGGTTAGATTATCAATAATATCAACCGCGATTTTAATTTTATCGTGTGAATAATCCGCATTTTGAATGAAAACAATTATATTACCATTCATATATTCAATTTGATAATTTGGTTTATTCGAAATACCACTATGTTGTGAAACGAATATTCCACTACAATTATATTCTTCCAAGGTAGTGACAAAATTATGTAAATCATCCATTTCAATGTTGATGTCGGTGTCTTTGGACGCAAAAAGTATTTTGGATTTATTGGGGCGTTTCATTAAAAATAAGTGTAATCCCAATGTGTTTTGTATGACATTCACATCACTCGTTAAGTAGATTTGATTTAATAATTGTTTAAAATAATAACTGGTATTCTGGATAGGTTTTTTTCCCGCAGGTTCTTTGATGCTATGAATGATTCGTTCCTCGGTAGAATTTAATAGGGCGGTCATAGGTTCTTGGAATAAGTTTTGAAATATTTGCGAATTGATTGTATTTTGTTGTAATGACACCTTTTCAAGAAGGTCAATCAACAAAAGATTTACAGAATTGAAATCAAATTCTGGGTGAGAATTATAAAAAGCGAGAATGCGAGGGTGAATGTCGTTCATCTTTAAAAGAACCTTATATTAATTCCAAACATAATATTTATATGATTTTAACTTATTGTTTGGAATTAGGACTTAAAGAAAAAGGGTGAACGAAAATAAAATAATATCAAATGATATTATTTTAAGATTGCGGGACAGAATTATACTTTTGTAATTGTTGTTTTAATAGATTGATTTCTTTGGTTTTATTCATTAACGTTTTTGTCAAATCCGCGTTTTTATTTTGGAGTTGGGACAAAATGGCATCTTTATTTACCGAACTATCGGAATTATTATCAGAATTGAAATAAGTATTATTATCAACGGCGAGATTATGTAATTCAGAATATTCATTCACTTGGGCGTATAATTTTTGTATTTCATACTGTAAAAACATATATTGATGGTATAATTCCATATATTTGTTTTTCCAATAATTATTTAAGAAACCAGTCGTACCGTTCATCCAATTATTATAATAATTACTCTCGTTGTTGGGCATATTGCGAAAAAGACAATATATATTTTAATAAAACATTATATTTTTCTAAAATTCATTCATTTCTAAATCATATATGGGTTATTGGAATACAAAAGTACAAATGTATTTACAACGCAGCAATTGTAATTTTACAATCACAAAATTAAATTTGTAATTACAGTTGTATTACAGCATTTATGCTTTGTAATTTTTAGCGATTTTATTTGTAAAATATTTTCTATCTATGTATTATATAAATGTCGTTACCGACGAACCCAGCGTTGCCAGCATGGCAAAACAACGTGTACCCACCGTTCAACCCAGCTTACTCACTTGACCCAAGCCAAATTTTGGCTTCTATGCAGAATACTGCATTAACCAGTAATATTTACGATTCAACAAACAAAATTGTTGGAACAATTAATGATACACAACGATTATTAACCAGCGAATTCGCTGGTGTAAACAAGAACATCTATGATACAATTGCTGCCAACGGAATTGCTATTGAAAGAACTGCCGCCAACGGAATTGCTACCACTGAACGTGTAAACAACCAACTATCAACCGCAGTAGAAAGAACCGCCGGTAACGGTATGGCTACTACAGAACGTGCTACCGGACAAGTTGCCTCCGCAGTTGAACGTAATGGCGGAAATATAATGACTGCTATTGAAAAAGTAGCAGGTGAAGGTCGCTTAACAACCACTATTACAGATGCTGCTTCCAGACAAGCGGCAAATGATAGTGCCCGTGATATTTTGGCTGCTGTTGAAAGAAATGGTGGAGCAGCAGTAGCATCATCCAAAGATGCTTATAATGGTTTATTGGCTTCTATTGAACGTAATTCGGGTGAAAACCGTATGACAACAGTTACCGCAGATGGCGCAAGTCAAGCTCGCTTAGCTGATGTTAGACGTGATTTGAATTCAACTATCAATAATATGGAAGGAGAAGTATTATCAACATTGAATAAAAATCATAGTGATATGATAACTGCTGTTGGAAATACCGCCTGGGAAACCAGACAAAACCAAACTACCCAATATTCTAATTTATTATCTGAAACACAAAAAGCAGCAGCTGCTGCCGCGTTACAAAACGCCCAATATTATGCTTCATCATTATTAGAAACACAAAAATTATCACATCATTCGGATAGTAAACAAGATAATCATTTTGCTGCTATGATTAGTAAACAAGATAATCATTTTGCTGCTTTATTATTAGAGCAACAAAAAGTAAAAGAATGTCTAACATTACAATTACAAGAAGCTAAATACGAAGCATTGAAGAACAAGAATGAATTATCCAAAGAATTTGGAGATTGCTGCTGCGAAATCAAGATGAAAGTAGACCAACGCTCACAAGATGTTATTAATACAGTAGATACATTAGACAGAAACAGATTAAGAGATGATTTAACTGTTGCGAACAATGAGAACAATGTATTAAAAATCTTAGAATTCTACGATGGTGATTATGGAAGAGGAAGAGGTCGTCGCGGAAGTAGAGGTCGCAGAGGACATTGAAGGGGCGGTGGTTCGTCAGCCAATTTATCAGAAGCACGCCATTCAAATGTAAGTGATTCAGAAAGTAGTGAAAGTTCTTCATCATCCGGTTCTTCAAAATCATCATCTTCCAGTTCAAGTTCTTCATCATCTGGTTCTTCAAAATCATCATCTTCCAGTTCAAGTTCTTCATCATCCGATTCATCTTCCTCTAATAGATCATCGGCTTCTTTTCGGGTATTTACCAGATATGAAGGTGAAGCACGAAAATCGGAAAGTTCATCCAGTGATGAATGCGATAGTTCATCAACCCATAGTAGTGAAAGCGAAAGATCGTCAAGACGAAGCCAACATGAGAGTTCATCAAGTGATGAAGGCGAAGGTGCAACTGGAAGACAGGGTGATAGATCTTCCAGACCAACCAGACAAACTCATTCATCAGGACCAACCGGACAAAGTCATTCATCAGGGCAATCTGGAAATACTCATTCATCAGGACCAACCGGACAGAACAATTCATCACAACATTCCAATAATCCAGATACATCATCACAATCAAAACCATCAAATTCGGAAAATTCACATCAACAACAATCAAAAAATAGTTCAGCATGACGGGAAAATGGAACCGAACCACAAGATTTTATTTGCACACCATTAAAACAGACTATATATTTTGATACCGATGTGGGAAAATTAAATACCTATAATAATTATACGTTAAATACTATCACAATTACTGCTTATGGATATATAAAATCTACAACGACCGATATTCCAACCGAATTATACGGAACAAATATAAATCCAGATAAATCTGGATTAGGAATATACGCCGATGTAGACCATAAGATAAATAAGCAGACCTATATACAATTAGATTTATCAGGTGTAATAAGTAAAATAGTAGAAGGTTCAGTTCCGCAAATTACAATACAAAATATCCAAAAACATGAAGGTTTTTCATTGTATGGTTCAAATAGTGTCGGTTCTCTTGGAGATGAATTGTATAGTTCATCGGATAACCCAGCAACACAAACGATACCATTAGAATGGATACAATCATATAGGTATATTTCAATAACTGCGTCAGGTGAATTAGAAGGAGCAAATGTATTATTAAATTCAATAGATTATACTACATGTAGAGAATATGTAAAACATCCCACTGAATAATAATTGTAAAATACGTTGTACGAGAGAAGTTATACACATATTGGAAGAATTACAGATGTATATATTGATATATTTTTTGTTATATGAAGAATTAAAAATGATAATATTCATAAATGAACGAGTAGACATTTATTTGAAAGGAATAATAAAATCATTTTTATATAAAATAATAACAAATTTGTGTAAAACAATAAAGATAATAACACTGAATTATGAATGCGATGAATGTGATGATTATAAATAAATTATGGCGAACCAGAGACAAAATAATAATAAATTTCAATATATTATTATTTTATACTAATTGTTTGATAATAAGATGACATGATAATGGCTGTGATAAAGCACCGGTGGCGGCATCAATTAATAAACCACCATTTGGGGCGGTAGTTGGATTGTTAATACTGAGAACAGAAGGTACGCCAGATGGAGTTGAAATAATAGATACCCCAATGATTTCTCCACTTCCTGGTTTACCAACCACCGTGAATAATAATTCCGTGCCATTTAAAACAACCACTAATTCACCAGTATTTTGAACTCCGACTTGGAAAATAATTTCAAAAACCCCATTTGCGGGTAAAACAAATTCGGAATTACTACCTTGAAGTCTTTGTATAGTTCCATATGGATTTATATCAGGTCTTGGAAAATTAACAGCATTACCAGGCGCGATATCATCTGGATTGTCATTTATTTCACCTGGATTACCACTCATTAATCCATAAAAATCGGCGAAATTAATAACAGATGATTGACCTTTTGGACCGGTTGGACCTTGTATTCCAGTGGCGCCAAATGGACCAGTCGGACCCTGTGAACCAGTCGCGCCAAATGAACCGGTTGGACCTTGTGTTCCAGTAGCACCAAATGGACCAGTCGGACCCTGTGAACCAGTCGCGCCAAATGGACCGGTGAAACCAGTCGGACCTTGTGATCCAGTGGCACCTATTTCACCACGAGAACCGGTATGTCCGTTGTGACCATGACAACCTGTAGGTCCAGTAGGTCCAATGTCACCATCACAACCATCGCGACCACGACAACCATGTGGACCCATTGGTCCCGTAGGTCCAGTATCTCCATCACAACCGTCTCTACCATGGCAACCATCTTTGCCGTCTTTACCATCTCGTCCATCACGACCATCACAACCATCCATACCATCTTCGCCGTCTTCACCATCCTTTCCATCTTTACCATCTTCACCGTCTTGTCCGTCACGACCATCTTTGCCATTGCGACCGTCACGACCATCTTCACCGTCTTTACCATTTTCCCCGTCTTTACCGTCTTTTCCATCTTTACCATCACGACCGTCACGACCGTCTTCACCGTCTTTACCATTTTCGCCGTCTTTACCGTCGCGACCATCTTTACCGTCACGACCGCATTTGCCGTCTTTACCGTTTTCACCGTCTTTACCGTCTTTACCGTCTAACCCATTTTTACCGTCTTTACCGTTTTTACCATCTCGGCATTTTCTATCCTCTTTTTTACAATTTTTATCAGGTTTACAACTTCTTTCCGGTTTACAGGTTCTCTCTGGTTTACAATAATTTTGTTTTCTACTGGTCCCACAATCTCTTCTATCGCGGGGTGTATCACATTCTTCATCGGAACTACTACTATTATCGGACTTTGGCATATAATAAAAATATTATATATACAAATATATAATAAATAAAATAATACAAAAAATATAATCCTACATTACCATTTATGCAGTCAGACCAAAATAGAATTGTAAAATTTTATTTACATAGTTTAAAATTGTAAAAATAACATTACGTACATTGTGTAATGGTGATAGTAATACATTTACCGTCATTTTTCACATCAATATTTTTATCACATTCTTTGTTCTCGTTTTTTTTACATTTTTCACAGGAATTCGTTTTTTTATGTTTTTCGCATTTACGAGATTTACGTGATTTTTCGCATTTTTTGCTTTCTTTTTTACATTTCTCGCATTTACATGGGCGGCTATCGTAATCATCATAGTCGTCATAGTCGTAATCACTATCGCTATATTTTCCCGACATTATATACTATAGAATTATAATAAATTATAAAAAAATAATATCTAAAATGCTGTAATAAAAATTACAAAAATTAGAATTTTAAATACAAAGGTTCTCAAATTACATAGATTTTTTTGTTTTCTCCAATAATATATTTTTACAATGAATAAACAAAGTATCTCTATCAAATTGGTCTAATCGTCCAATACATAAAATCAACATAACAAATGCTTTTTCGTAATTATTTTGCCAGATACATTCATCAATAAAAAATTGTAATTCTGCCAATTTGTGTATACTACTATCCATATTGTAATATATTCATATAAAAATTTGTAATTTGTTCTCTAAAATGCTGTAATAATATTTACAAAAATTAGAATTTTAAATACAAGGTTCTCAATTATGTAAAAAGAAAATAGTAATATTGGCATTAATTTGTGGAGTGCTATATCCAATACTACTGGCATCATATAAGGTAACATAGGGTGCGTATGGCGTAATATTCATGAGTTGTATTTTACAGGCAAATCCCGAAGGTGATAATTCAGTAGCAGTCATCAAATCATCACCAGTGATTTGTAGAATAAATGTATTAGAATTCTGCGAGGTTCCGGCATAAGAACCAATAGAACTACCAGGAATTGGAGTAGACGAATTTTTATAAAACGAGAACTGGCAACTTTCAATATGATACAAATTCGTATATACATGATAATAACCAGTTTTCCATAAAAATATTTCGGATGTTCCGGCAATATGGGTACAATCACCATAGATATAATTATTTAAATCAAAAGTAACTGGATTATTATAGAGAACCTGTTGTTGGTTTACATTATAAATATTCATGAATGTATCCGATAAATTCATAATACCAGTGGGTCCGGTTGGACCGGTTGCACCAATATCACCGGTAGGTCCCATAGGTCCGACGGGTCCAGTCGAACCGGTGTAATAAAAATATTCGCGAAAACTTTGACAATATTTGATGTCTTTGCCAGAGGTTTCACTGATATCGCATGCGGATAATTCGTTCGAACAATCTAAGGATTTAAATATATTACAAGACAAATCTATATCGTCGTTCAATACTATCGAATTTTCCATATATAAAATACAATAATAATAAATTTATATAATTAACGTACTAAATGAGAGCATAACAAATATTTTTATGTTATTAATTACACCCACAAAATTTGTAATTACAATTGTGAATGTTTGTAAAATAGTGAAATCGTGATTTTTGTAATTACAATTGTAAATCTTTGTAAAAATGTGAAATCGTGATTTTTGTAATTACAATTGTAAATCTTTGTAAAAATGTGAAATCGTGATTTTTGTAATTACAATTGTGAATGTAAAATTCATATTATTTTGAGAACCAAACAAAATAAAGACAAAAAGGCGAATACATAAAATGCTGACAATTACCATATTAGCGGCAGGCGAAGGGAAACGCATGAGGTCAACGATACCAAAAGTCTTACATTTGTTTAGAGGTAAACCAATGTTAGTTCGTATTATAGAAACATCCAAAGAATTAGGTGCGAATAAAATAATCATAGTGACTGGGAAATATGATGAATTGATAAAATCCACTATATCAAAATATATGGATATAGAGAACCTGATATTCGTACAACAAAGTTCTCCATTGGGAACCGGAGATGCGATCAAATCGTGTTTACCTGCTTATGGTGACGACGAAAAAGTATTAATATTGAATGGAGATATGCCGTTAATAAATAAAGAAATATTGGAAACATTTATAGAACATAGAGAACCTATGACAATTTTAACAGCCAGGTTCTCAAATCCTTATGGATATGGGCGAATAATAATGGATGAAACCGATGAATTTATTGGAATTGTAGAAGAAAAAGATTGCACGGAAGACCAAAAGCGTATATCTATTATCAATTCGGGTTTATATTATATAGACGCGAATTTGTTAATGAAATATGTGCCGATGATAGAGAACCAGAACGTACAAAATGAATATTATTTGACGGATATAGTAAAAATAATAAAAACCCATGAAAAAATATATATCAAAACCCATTTAATCAGCGAAGAGGAGAACAAATATATAAGTGGTATAAATACGCCGGAAGAATTGGCGGCATTAGAATAATAATGAGAAAAAGGTTCTCAAATCAGTCAAAAAATCTGGACGTATTTTAGCCATGAAGGATTGTTGGAAACGTCTTCCAATAGACGTTATAAAACAAATTTTATCTTATGATGAGAACATTGTGATACGAAAATGCGGTGTAATTGTTTATATCGGACGAATACCTAGAACTGATCCAAGATATCAATTATTGATGAAGAAACCACTAATAGAAGAGAACCGGGTATATTTACCCATATCCGATACATTATCATGCTTACTAATCGTGGTATATCCGGAAATCATAGAAACGGATGATGATAACCTACATTTTGCCGATAACTTTTTGATTGATGTTCTCAAAATACAAAAAAAGTATGAGAATAATTATTATAATAATATTCTATATACGATTACATTACCGATTACACCGACCGGAAAGAAAAATGAGACAAAATTTCTATTAAAAAAATAAAAATGTATGATAATTCTTTCCAAGTGATGTAAAAGCACCCTATCCATTTTCTGTGGTAGAAAATCTTGGGCTTGTATCACATTTCACGGCTAAAGGAAGCGGTTGGATACTATTATTTTTGATTTGGTATTCTCTTCTATATTTATCAGGTCTTTCTCCTGTTTCCATATAAGAATTGAATACCTTTTGGATGTTTTTACAACCATTTTTATCACGATTGATACACCCCTTCCTATTATTTTCCATTTGATATGTTAGGATAGAATGTATTTTTCGTTCTTTCTGCTTTGGGTCTTTCTTGAATTTCAAATATAGATTATCGCATACTTCTTCGGTTTTGTAAGATAAGCAAGACGTTCTAAATTCATCTATATTATATACTTTGAATTGTTCTTGTAATTTTCGTTTCAATGTTAAATTTGGTGTGGATATGAAGTTTCTCATTTGTTTTCCTATGCTCCAATCACCTATAATAATAATATGGTCTTTGCTGTATTTCTTTGCTATTTTATTTACCATATTATCTTCTGTGCGTTTTTTATTGATATAAGCATACCATTTGTATTGACGAAATTTTAGTTCTTGGTATAATGGAACTAACATTTCATTTGCTTTTAATTTTGCTGTTATATATTCCTGAAACTTATCAATATTACAAGTTTTAGAGTTATATTTATTCAAACCTTCTTCTATTTTGGTAATTTCTATTTTGTCCTTGTAATTTTTCAGTAATGTCTGATATTTCAATCTTTTAGTTTCTTTCAAATACATTCTATTCGTATAAGAAAAATGATTCCCTTCATCATCCATCATAGAAAATAATGAACGCTTACCAGGGTCAATAAAAATATGTTTTCCTTCTAATTCTTCTTTTGAAATTTCATCTATATAAGGAAATTCTGGATTTTCTTGTTGTTCTTCCTTTTTAGATTTTTTAGGTTTATCTTTATTTTCCAATCGTTTTTGTTTGGCTTGTTCTTTTTGTAATGCTTTCTTGTCTTCTTTGATTTTATCTTTTTGTTCTTTGGTAAACCCTTGTAATGCTTTCTTACCATCTTTCATTCTTTGTTTTTTCTGTTGTTCTTGTAATATACAATCTTTATGTAAAAATCGTAATGAAGTAGAAAATCCATCTGTAATAATGGTATAATCAAATACATAATTTTTCCTCGTTTGTTTGATATCAAAAAAACTATTCCATATAAATTCTTTATTTTCTTCCAAACAATCGTATAATTCTTTTTTTGTTTTATTAGCAATTTTTCCTTTATTTTTACCAGTTTTGATTTCTTTGGGATTTTTCACCCATATATCCAATAGTTTTTGATGTTTTTCTGTATCAACAAATAATTCTACTAATGCTTTTGTATCCAGTTGAATATTTCTGGGAATAGCGTTGGTTTGTATAGGAAAGAACTGGAATGATTTTCTTTCTATTTTTTCTAATTCCAAACACATAAAAATCATATGTTTCAAATATTTATGCGGTGTAATAGTAATATCATAATAATAACTGGTATCAAATGTTTCAGGAACAATTTTATAACGATTTTCTTTTATCCAATTATGATATTTTTCATCACAATTAAGAGTATTATTGATAATATCATTTTTTACTACATTGATTTCTTTATAAAGTTGTTTCTTAAATTCTTTGTTTTCTATTTCATTTTGATAAAGATGTTTGAAGTAAGAATTTACAAAGCGTTTTATATAATCAAAAAATCGCATCTTAATATTATTTTCAATAGCAGTAATCATACTGGTTTTATAATAGTCCAAAATAGATGATAAATTACTACCATCTTCCAATGGAAAAGTATTTAATTTTTGAAATTCTTGTAATAAAAGCGTATTATCACCTTTTGGTTTTTGTCCTCTATTAGAATTATTTATAGATTTCATACACATCGTAATCGTATCTTCTGTAATTTCAGGTATTTCTATATAGTTATGATACTTATGAAGAACCCATAATCGTAATAAAAAATATGTTTTGGTAGTAATAGCGTTAGTTCTAATAATCGCATTTTGTAGGATTTCCATTTGTTCTTTATCTACGATTTGTTTATCCTTATCTTTTATCAGTATAGAAGTAATTGGAAGTTTCAAACACCGATATTTATCAGGTGGTTCTTTTTTGGAAGACATCCTATATATTACCTAAATATTTTATTTTTAAACTATTTTATATAAAATATATTAAAATTCCTAAATAATATGTTTTATTGATTTTCCATATTTTCATTATTTTCTTTTTCTTGTTTCATTTTTTCTTTGCGTTTAAGATAAGCCTTTCTATTTTTTTCTTTTATTTTATCAGGGGAAGGTGTATATTTTTTCATTTTATTCAATAATTCTTCTTTATGATTTTCATAATATTTTTTCATTCTTTCTTTTGGGGCAGTATATTTTTTAAGATGTTCTTTTGTATTTTCCAACTCTTCTTCTAATTGTTTAATTTTATTCAACAATTCTTCATTATTCATATGCTTTTCTAAATTAATAATATAAATTATTTTTATATATTTTTCAATTAAAAAATAATATAAATATGTCTTATTTGTCTCATTTTTCTTTCCGGTCGGTGTAATTAGTATAAGTCTCTTCCATCAAGAAAAGATTTTATTTAATGTTCCGTTAATAAACATACTATTTACACTTCTAAATAGGTACGAAATTCGCAGTCGCATTTACGCTACTGAGTGTCATAGACCAACCACCCCATTGTGGAGAAAAAATCCATAACGTAACTTTGTTATCCAGTTCAATATTTTCAGGAGGAATAGAGAATTTATATATATTATTTGGAAATTGGTTACGGTCAATTTGAAAGACTTTTACAGTGACATTGTCATTGATTTGATATCGCATATGACATTGATTTGTACCACCAAATCCCTGATCGCATGCGACGCATTCAACTGTAATACCCGCTAATTTATATTTATCATTGGGTAATAGTTCACTTGGAACAATAAATTCACAACC
>Ga0214923_10001728_pt1 | contig 30391 bp, 35 predicted proteins | sample LL1510_MetaG_FD_177993 | JGI IMG/M metagenome (GOLD analysis project Ga0214923, IMG submission 177993) | Freshwater microbial communities from Lake Lanier, Atlanta, Georgia, United States - LL-1510 | ecosystem: Environmental > Aquatic > Freshwater > Lake | place: USA: Georgia | collected...
ACAAGTATATGCGTTTTTATTTATCATTGCAACCTCAAAGATTGCCTAAACGTGATTTATTATGCCAAACCAGCAAGACGCATGATTCTCTTAGATTCGAACACTTGTCCAAGTTCTGCTATAACTTTTTCAGCTAACTGTCCAGCACCCTCGCCGAATTCTTTTTCTACAGCAATCTTAACACCTTCTTCTCCTTTAGGAAACTGTCCGGTGTTTTCATCAAACATGCTGCGAATAAATTCAACTATTTCGCCGTTGCTCTTGCCTTCTGTAAAGAACTCATCAGCATCAAGACCAATCATGGCTGCTGCTTCACCAAGGGTCATATCCTTACCTGCAATGTTAATAACTGTTTCTTTTTTGGCGCCTGCTTTTTTAGCCTTTTCCATTGCTGCCTTAGCAAGATGTTTGGCTTGACTATGCCCACCGTGTTCTGCACCATCACCAGCAGGTTTCTTTTTCTTAGGAGGATCTGGATCAAATGGTGGATCATTTTCGTCGTAGTCTTTTTCTGATTCTGTCACAGCAAGCTCATGCATATAGGCTTCAAAATCATTGAGTTCTTGAAGTTCTGCTTCGATTTGTTTAACAGGGTCTAATTCTGATTGTAGTCCTATAATATCATTAGGCGTAACTTCTTTAACTGGACTGACATGTTCGCCTACAAGTTTATAGATATAAGGAAAAACATTTTTCAGTTCTTCATTAAAACTACGAACAGTTAATCTATCAACCCAATCGTTTATAATATCTTCTGGAATTTCAAACTTTTCTTGTTCAGTAAAACTTTCAGCAAATGACTCGTAATATCCACGACTTTGCAGGCTATGTATTTCTTTTTTAACTTCCTGTATACGCTCTAACACACGATTGTTGATAGGACCCATTGCTTCGCTAACCATTTCATTGCGGTCTACATAACCTTTGAACATGCGAAGTTTATTTAATTCTTCACTTAGTCCAATGATATGTTGTCCAATACTATCATAGCTTGTGCCACCGTGTGCTACATGCATGGCTAATGCTCTTGCACCGTTCAAATGCTTGTAAGGATAACGGAAACGTTCTCCGTTACTGCTTTCTACAAAGATGCTTTCAATATGCATTGAACGACCTGCTGGTGCATTATAGTTCACTGGTTTGCTATGCTTTACAATTAATTTTGCCTCGCCCATTTCTTGAAAACTGGTTCTCGAGGTTCCCCATAATTTACTTTCACTCATTGCGCCATCTCCGCGATTATTGGCTAGATATAGTTGTTGTCTTTGATCCAGATTCGACTTTGTAATATCACGAACATTATAGTCCATCATGTTACGACTAGCAAAATCACTTAGACTTTCTAAAAATCTAAACCATTGATGCTTCACTAAACTTGGTTGATTTGCTACTATATCTTGACTATACATGACTACTAACCCATCACTTTCGCCGTCTGGATTATCGTCTATACTAATATTAATATTACCTAAGTTTATATTATTTTTTACATAATTAAATTCGAAAAATCTGGCATCTTTAGGACGATCAGTAGGCTCTTCATCCTTATCTCGTAATTTTATACTTGGGAACTGTGTTCTAAGTTTACCAAAAAGTTCTACTGCCACATTTTCGAGGTTTTTTTCCATAACTATATTTATCAAAGGGTAGATGAAATGAATATTGGCATAGGAGGTTCGAAATCTTCCTCTTCAAACCCTTCATTTGTAGTGTAGGCATCAAATACCCTGTTGTCCCAATCGGCTAATACTTGACTCATACGCACTACTAATAAACAGGCTGCTACCAAGTCGTCTTGTTCTTCTAACTTACCTTTAAATGTTATTCCACTTGCTATAAAGTTTTTTAGTTCACTGATTAGGGGTTTACTATTGACTTTCATCTTGTTTGATTCTATCAAATACTTTAACCTGGCGCAAGCACTGATTTTAGTCTTGTGTGTTGTATTAAATCCTTTACGAAACTTACGAACATGTCCTTTACGAATAGGTTCGCTGACAAAAAGCCCAGGAAAACTTTCTTCTCCTAAATCTCGTATACAGATAAGACCTGCTTCACCTATATTATTATTTTCAATACTCCAATAGATATTATTAGCATTATCTTCTCCTATACACTCTAAAATATATTTTAAAATATCTCTCATTATTTTAACTTGTTGACTGATTGGAGTTAAATTGTGCTGCCATTCTCCGACTTGAGTAAAACTAGGTAGTTCAAATATTTCAATAGCAGCATTATTGCCGCCTGTTCCAAGACTTGGATCTAGTGCTACTGCATAGATAGAATCTTTGTTAGGTTTTTTATACCAACGTATCTGTCCTACATTAAAGATAGGAGCAGAGCCCTCCATACCAGCAAGATGGATACTGTTGATTAGTGTTTCATCATAGACTAAAAATTCGCAGTTATATTCACGACGAAATCTTTCCTCACCAATGCGACCTCGTTCTTCTGTTCCCATGCTTCATCTCTATCTGGGTGTTCATCCCAGTTACAAGTAAATGGATAAAAACCGTTCACTCCAACTTCTCGTTCGTTACCAAATTCGTCAAATTTTTTGTTTGCTTCTTTCCATATACTGGCAAAGGTATCCTCGTCACTATTAGGTGTGCTGGTTATTATGCACTTACCACCAGTCGCCAATGTAGGACTTATTGAAGTCCAAAACTCGGCCGCTATATTAGGTGGCACAAAGGCAAACTCATCACAATATAATAAAGAAATACTCATACCACGACCTGTGTTTTCAGTAGTGGTTGTGCTGACTATACGGCTATTGTTATCGAACTCTATACTGCCTTTATTATAGTTTGTTACACCGCATCGAATATGATCAGGACATAATTCATAAGCATATCTAATACGCTGCATGATTTCTTGAGAACCAGTGTATTTGTGTGCTGAAATCAATATGATTTGATCAGGATGAAACATAGCATACCACAACAAATATCCAGCGGCACAGGTAGTTTTACCCATTTGGCGAGGTAACAGATTTACGTTGAATCTATGATAATGATAAGCATCTAATAATCTTGTTTGATAATCATAAGGCTCGAATAACAATTTACCTTTTACTGGATGTTGTATATAAAAAAAGTTATCGCAAAAAAAATGATAACCGTTATCGGCACTACATTTTAACAAATCATTGACTTGCTCTTCTGTATATTTTACTTGCTTGTGTGCCTTTTTAATTAGCACACCATCTAAACTTTTTCCTGCCATAATATTATTTAAAGAAAAAAATAGGCTCTATGAGCCTATTTGAAAGTTTGATAACTTTATTTCATTGAACTATAAAGTTTTTCTAATGTTTCTCTAATCCTTGCTACAGCCATAGGGTTATCCCCGGGTTGTGTAGCTGCATAAGCCCCGTGTGGACGATGTAGATCGTCGCCTGCCATAGGCAGTGGCATGTGGGTTTCTTGTGGTTCGTTAGCATACTCGTCTACAGGTTGATCGTCACCGATTACCAGTGCTTTTTTAGCCATGTCCATACCTGGTTCTTCATGATCGTGATCTGGATGATCCATATTGCCTATCATCTTACCAAGGTCGTCTTCTCCACCGTGTTCACCTTCAATGTTCTTAAGAATATCAATAAGATCTCGTATACCTCCAGCACCACTACCACTCATGTTAACATTCATACTAACATTATCTGGTTGAGATGAGCTTTGAGGCATATCTGGACCGCATTCATTCGATAAAGAGTCTTCTCTTTTAATGTCTCCGGTCCCTTTTCCGTTAATTTTAATTTCTTGACCTTTTGGAGTATTTTGAACAGCTTGACCATATGCGTTACCTTCATTTGGTTCTTCACTCATAGGTCTATCTAATTCTCGCATACGATTATATAATTCTTGAAAATTCATTTTATTTCCTTATTTGCTGCTATATGATTTAAGGGCACTACGAGCAGGGCCAGGCTTGGCCATTTCATTTGCTTTTTCTCTGTGAGCCTTCTTAGCCAGTAGTTGATCGTTTACGCCTTTATACTGCTGAGGCTCATTATCTTTACGTGTCTTAGATAGTTCTTTTAAGAACTTAGCTACATATTTTTCACCTACCAAATCTTGATGATTTTCTTTGGGGTAATCACACTGCCCAATGAGTGCCTTCCCTGACTTTGTTTCTTGATTTTCTTCTACCTGTGCTGCTTCTTCTTCGCGCAGACTACGAACTCTGATATGACTTGCTGAGATTCCGGTATGCTCTGAAATATAACCGCTGAGAACTGTGCTGGTAGTAGGATATTTTAAATCGACATCAAAAACACTAACTTCTAAATTTTTTAAATCTACAAAGTCAGGAAGATTTTCTTGAATAGGCACTGTTTTACTTTTACTAAACTTCGAACATTCATATTTTTTAAGACAAGTTTCCACTACATCATCAAAGTTATCAGGCAAATCACCAGCAATCTTTAGTTTAAAACTATAGATTTTTTCTTCTTGACTTTCCATTAAGTATTCTTTAAAAGATTTCATACCTTGATCCTATTATATTATTTATTTTAAATTCTTAAGTTTTTCAATTAGGCTATTTCGATCACTAACAATCATACCTGTTCCACTAACATCTATACTATCGTTGGTAGTTTCTTTGTCTAATTTTTCTTTCTTTATCTGCAATTCAATCATTTTAAGTTTTTTATCTATCTTAGCAGCTTTGGCATCTATAGCATTTTTTAACATTGTGCTAGCTACTTCAAATACCCGCCCGCTATAACGTGCTTCTACATTCATTCCTAGGTCCATTAAATCATCAAACGCATCTGTAGCACGTTGAGCAAGACTATCAAATTCCCCGTCGCTCATATCTCCAAGACCTTTAACTTGTGGTAGTGCAGCACTAATTTTATCAAACTCTCCTATGTCTCTAAGTAAAGGTTGATTAGCTTGTTTAATTTCTTCTCGCTCGGCTTTTTTAATAGTTTTTTTAGTTTCAGGTAAATTAAGTATTTCTTCGAGTTTTTTCATACAAATACTTATCTATTGGTAAACAAATCATTTTCGGTTAAGATTCGAAATTTTATTCCTTGTTTACCGCACCATTCATAAGCCGCACGCCATTTGTATTGATTTTTAGCATACTGAATCTGATTATGTTTACTACGTCCTACATTTTCTTTCAATGTTTGACTAGCAGGTTTAACTTCTATAAGCTCGGTATTAATTTTGTTATTTTTGTCTGTGTATTGTATAAAAAAATCCGGAACATAGATTGTTTGTCGTCCAGTAAAGGGATCTTTATAGGGAATTTTAATTGCTTCACTAGCCCATTTCATAATATTAGGATTTGAATCGCAAAACCGCATAAAACTCCATTCCCAACTACTTCTATATGTAGGTTGATGATTACCTACATATTTTTCTGGATTCATTAGAGAATATTTGCCCTGAGCATAATTTCGTTTCATTGAGCAATATTTCTACTTTCATAGTTTTCATCGATTATTGGATCTTTAAAACCAATGCTACTTGTTTTTTCACGATAGGCATTAAGAATTTCCGAAACTACTCCGCTTAATTGTAAATCAGTTAGACCTTTTAAAGTTTCTAATATTTTAAAAACATTTATATTTTCTAATCTACTTTGTGTAAGTAAAACTATTGCAACACTTTTTGCCGCCAGTTCATCAAAGTCTCGTTTTAAAAAAAATCCGACAACAGCATCAATCTGTTCTGCCGGAAATGTAATTTCGTGTAAAAAATATCTATCGAAAAACTTTCTAACTTTTTCAGAACTATCTTTTCCTTTAATTATTGGTAAATTTTGTTTATCTATCATATGCCACCTGGGGTATTGTTTCCTTGATAGGGTGTAGCTCGTGTTTCATTATTAGTTGTAGAAGGTATTTGAAATATAGAATTTCCTATACTTCCTGGTCCTGCACGAGCAGCAGTTTGCAATCCTTTTACTGCTATATTTTGTAATTCATTTGAAATACCAGATTTTGTAAGACTTTTAGCATTTTGATATGTGTTTATAGTCTGTATAGCAGTAGTTATTAAATTAGCAGGACTTTCAAATGCCTTGCCACTTGCTACATTACCAAACACTGTTTCCATTCCTGCTAAAACGCCGCCTGTTCCGAATAAGCTTTCTGTGCCTCCACCTGCGACAGATAATGGGCTAGGCACATGATCATAATGATCTTGAGCGAAACCTGGAGGATTACCTTTGCTTACACTGCCATAATCATAGGTCACAGCCTCATAAGCTACTGTCATAGAGTTTTGGCTCGGTCCCGTATCTGCATAATTCATAGTGTCATGATTGAAAGCTGTAACAACAGGATTTATTAGTTTCGCCATACTCCAATATTTTCTAGCCATCAAATAAATGGAAATAGAACTAAAGAACGGTACCGTACTACCATTATCAAACCCATAAGGGCTTTTAATCGAACTAGCTCCTAGCATAGCAGTTCTATTGTAGTTTCCACTTACTTTTGCTGCTTCGTTATCAGCAAAATAATAGCTGTAATAATTTTCCCAAAACATTCTTACTACATTGAAGTTATCTTCATGAAATATTATATTAACAGGTTGATAATCTAACTTAACATGAACTACTTTTCTTCTATTATACTGATTCAAAGTTTCGGTTTGTATTGAAAATTTAGGTAAATCCGCAGACTTTACTAACATATTAAATTCTTGTTGATGCCGATAGTTAAAATTCATGCTCTTTAATGCTTGCGGATTTATTACAAAACTAACATGATATTGAAACTTTAACTTTGGGGCTAATCTAATATCATCGTCATCAAATAATCGTGCAGCATGTCTAAAATCAGAAAGATGACCTTTCGGATTAGTTAGAGATTTTAAATATGAAGTAGATTTAGAACCCATAATATATTTATATAATATAATATATAGGTATTTTATCAAAAAAAAACACCATATATACATATGGTGTTTTTGAAGATTTTAAATTAGCCTAAACCAGCAGAGCCAGTAGCAAATTCGCCAATAGTACGAGCAACAACTTGTCCGACACCTTGTGCGATCGGAGTTTGAGTACAGTTATCCATTTGTATTGTTAGGGCAATAGTTACTGGATTACTATCACTGTAGGCAAGATTCTGATAGTTAGCTGTCTGAATGTAGCAGCCCACAACATCCCATGTTTCTAAAATAAACCCTGATCCGTCTAAGCCATTTCCACCGTCAAGAATTTCTATTAACATCTGAAATTTATAATTACTAGCGGCTGCTGCTGAACTTTGCTCTAAGAAGTCGAATTGCTTCTGAAGCTGAGCACCAACAGCTTTACTAATGTTTCCATTAGCATCGTCACGTAAATTAAGCGTCATTGTACTCCATGTATGCTTACCTGCATAATTAACTTTACTGTTATAAACTTCGATAGGTACATTCGTAAAGCTAACATTTGGTCTAGTAACATCAATAACTTGTTTTGTTAATTCGTTTAAAGCTTGTCCACCTGTTCCAAAGCTAATAAAGCTTACCCTAAAGCGATATTTCAGCTTAGGCATTAGCATACCCTGAGATGTTGCACTCTGGTTACTTGCTAATGGAACTGTAAATTTTGATAATGAAGCAATTGCCATTTATAATTCTCCTAAATTAGCCTAAGCTCGCAATTTCACCGGTATTCTTAATTCTCAATGGAATATAGATAAATTCAACAGCCTTTACTGGCTCAATTGCAACATCTAACCATAATTCATTGCGATCAATTCTACTTGGTGTATTATTTGACTCATCACAAACAACAATATAATCATATAAAGCTCTTTGTCCTACAAGTTCAACTAATAACGACTCTGCTGCTGCTTTTAGTTGATCTCTAGTAATCTTATCATTTGGTTCAAAAATGTAAGGTTTAGCTAAAATGTTTAATTGTCTTCTTAGATACACAATCAGTCTAGCAACATTTATACGATCTAATGCACTAGCTCCTCTTGCTCTTGTTTTTTGGCCATAACAAACTAATCCTGTTCCTGTTAGGAATGTAATAGGATTAACTTTTTGTTCATACAATGTATCTCTACGACCAGTGTTAAGAGCTACACTTCTAAATTCGCCTTCACTTGTTATATAGCCAACGGCAGTTGCATTTGTAATACCGCCTCTACGAACACCGGCTGGAGCGAACCAAGGATAAGCAACTTGATCATTTAACGCTATTGTTCGCAGCATCATATGACTTGGTGGCACAACAATATTGTTTCCGAAGTTATCACTTGTGAATCCCCATGGATAATACATTGCCATGTATTCATCAAAGCTTGCTGCACCAATATCGTTATCTTCGACAGCGATATCTTCGTTACTTGCCCATCTTAGTAAACTTGTGGCACTAGAGTCCAATCTTGCTGGACTATCGCCAACAACAAATCCTGTTAAAGCACGATCATAATTTAGTGTAATTAGTTCACCTATTAGTTCAGGATAACCTGGACAGGCTAATAAATTAAACACACGACGCTCTTCATCTCTAAGGTCTTCGTTGCTATTCACTGCTGCTTGTAGAGCCTTGACAACCACTTTTCTTTGAGCTTTGCGACCAAAGCTTCCAGAGCCGTTATCCTGGTTACTACTAATCGTTACCCAACGATGTGGATAGTAGTTACCCATTGGAAGATTATCACGCGGATTATCTGCTGTAGGATCGATATAGTCACGCTTAAACTGTTTAACATTAAATCCACTTCTTCTTAGGTTCCATAGTAACATACCTTTTGGATATAATGCAGGGTCCGGAGAATCTGGATCTAGAAAATCACTAGTAAGTAAATCTTCTATACTACTAGCTTCTGCTTCTGCACTATCACCAACGACTGTCCAACGAGCATCGCCGAATAATACGCCATCTTCAGTTGTTTGATCTGAAGTATCACGCTTTACCCAACGCTTCACAACTGGTAAATTTGTCAATGAAGCATTATATACATAAATTTGTGGGAAGTTTTCTAAATCGCTGGTATCAATCCAAATATCTCCATTTACTAATCCTGTTACATTGTCGGCCTGTGTCTCTGGAGCACTAGCACTAACTATAGGACCGTTAACCCCTGGATAAACATTTTTATAACCTTTCCATGTAATTCCATTATGTACCATAATGTCTACTTCATCAATAATACTGCTATACCAAATTTGTCCGTCATCAGGAATACGCTCGGGTGCTGATCCAGAAGCAGCATAGGCCAATGGTTCCCAATTGCTTGCAATATATTCGTTTACTGCATCCGGAGCATCATGTAAAAATCTTGTTTTACCTGTATTAATTGCACCTGGTTCATAATCAAATACATCAAAAATTAACGGTAATGGGCTAGATCCACCGCCATTATCAAAACGCATTTCTCCGCCATTTAGATGCTTAATGACTAAACGATTTTGTGAATCGACTTCTGCTTGTACAAATGTAAAACCTACATTGTTAATTGCTGCGGCTAAACTATCAGCATCAAGAACTGGTTCTGTTGAATCATCTGCTACAGTTGTGGCAGCAGTGAAGGAAACAACTTGTGAAGCGCTCATTGTTCCATCGAGTAGGCTTTCCTTCATACTAAAGGAATAAAGTGTACTGTCTGTAAAAGTAGTTGCTCTAATAGGATTACTTACAATTGTAGTAGGACCAGGAATTCCGCGCTTCCAAATCTTGAAGTTAACAATTGCAGGACTGGCTTCTGTATGATTAGTTTGAGCATATAATGCACCTGTTAGGATGTTTTGGCCGCCTCCGGTTTTATCTAAACCATAAACTGCTTTTTCACCGCTACTAAAAATTGGACAATCGACTCTTTCCCAAACTAATGTTGTGCTATTAAACCGCTGTACATAGATAAAAGCACCTGCATTTGGATTTGTTGTTTTTATCCAGACACTTCCTGTAGGTTTATTAGTTGCATCTGTTACTTTCCATTCAGGAACCTCTGTATGCGGACTCATTTGCAGTCCTAATGTGCCTCCACTCCATGCAGATGAACCTACTTCTACCCAGCCAGTACCAGATTTTTTGTAGTATAAGGCATGTTCATAAACATTTCCATGCGAAGTTGTAAGAGTAGATGTTGTATTATCCGTATCAACACTGACAATAGCATAATCTCCATTACTGCCTACAGCTGCTTTAGGAGCACCTGTTGAAGCATTAACTTTACTGGATTCTGTGATTATTAAAGGTGTTTTGCTGACAAATTTTTGTCCGCCTGATTGTACTGAAGAATTATCCCATTCGAAAATACCGAACTTTGTTAACCCTGTATGCAACCAGTGAGTACCACCTATTGGTGTACTGGAAGGCTCGTTAGCGGATGGTTCTAGTTGATTTAAATCAATGTCTGCTCTAACTACATAAACCCGATTGCTAACACCTAAAAAGCTATAGGCTGCTTGCAAACCATACTCATTAAGTTCTCCAGCATGTACCGGATTTCCACTTATATCTGTTTTAAATATTGGATCTCCAAATAGATCCGCAAGGTCTCTTTGGCTGGTTAATAAATAAATCTCTCCAGCATTAGCTTTTAGAGTACCCAATGCAACACCTGCACCGGATCCGTTAGTTTTGTTTTCAGCTGATGCCACTACAATTAATGGAACTGTACCAGGTTCAGCTGGTGTGTAAAATGACTCGTCAATAACTTTGACTTCTACGCCTGGTGAACTTAATGCCATCTTGGATTCTCCTAAGTGTTCTGTTCTAATATTATTTATAGTATTCCTTCAAAAAGAATCAGTTATAACCATTAGAAAAGGGAAGGAAAAGGGCAACTAAATAGTAAATTATGCGCCCTTTATGTATTTGTAAACAACGACCTGCTGCTGTAAACTACCATAAAGACGGTAAAGTTTACTATAGACGCCGGTGTGAAATATGTATACGGTATGGTGGTATAGGAAAAGGATACCCTAAATGGTATCAGGAAGGATATAGACCTAAACTAACCTGTGACAAATGTGGATTTAAAGGTAAACACAAAGATCAATTCAATGTGTTTCATGTTGACGGCAATTTAGATAATAATAGATTTGCTAATTTAAAGACAGTATGCGCGAATTGTCAAAGGATTCTACATCTTGAGAATTATCATTGGAGGAAGGGTCAACCTCAACCAGATTTTTAAGCTGACCGAACAAATGATCCATGCTGCCGTTGTTATCTATAATATGATCTATGTCGCCGCCGACCCAGCTTGTTTCACTGGAGTGGATATTTAATTCTGACATTCGTTGTTTACTAATTGCCCAACTCATGTTAGTAGGACCTTTGTTCATGTTGACAGCATCATCATACCAGTCAGGATCAGGACCTCTGCGAACTCTAACAACCAACCCTTTAGCATTGTGTATTGCTTGAATTTCATTTGGGAATCTTACATCACTAATAACAATATTATCTTTAGTTTTCCTCAGTTTATTTTCTAGACTGGCGATCCAGATATCATCGTGAAATCCCTGACGACAAACTTCAGTGCCCCAATATTGTAAAACCCAGCGTGGAGTAATTTGTCTACCTAGACGATTTGACCACCAAAAATCTACTTGATCACGCCAAGCACGACTTTCTGCTGTGCGTCCTTCTAATAGTGTTCGGTCCCAACCAAATACTGCTGCTACAGCATCTTTTAAAGTATTGGCGAAACTATCACGCCTAAATTCATGAAAGTTAACAAGATAATCTGCTGCGGTATCTTTACCGGATCCTATAAATCCAACGAAGCCAATAATCATAGTATCTCCTTAGTGAGACTATATTTTACGTAATTTATTCTATATTGTCAAGAATTATACACCATATTTGTTGAGTTTTGGCTTGGCTACCGGGCTTGTTTTATTCACGGTTTTGAGTTCTTGGCTTGGGCCTTTACCCACAATAGTCTTTCCTTTTATACCTTGATTTTTTTGAGCTTGGTTTACTATGTCTTCTTCCCCCTTACTGTACATCCATACAGCAGGAACATCTTTGGCAGGACCTTCTTTAGCTATGGGCTTGTCCGGAGCTCCTGCCATTGCAATTCCAAAACGATACATTCCATAATATTGGTCAATATCTCCGTATTGTTTAGCATGTGAGCCGGATTGTTTGATATTTTTTCCTAACTTCTTTTCTGCTTTTTCAACTAATATGTCCCTAACTTTCATAATTTAACCTATAATAAAAGTATATCCTGTTCCGCCAGGAATTAAATCAAACAATTCTTTTTCCAATTTTTCTATTTCTTCTTTCCCCGCAGATTTAAGATCACCACCGTTAAGTTGGCCGCCACCTTGAGGTCCAGCAATATTAGCAAATTTACTTCTCGCTTCGCCCAGCATCATTTTACAATTTGCTAAAGTATAATCTAATATCCATTGTTTTGCATACAAGTCATTGATTATAACAAAATCAGGTTTAAAATTTTGAACTCTTAACATAATTACTTCACCTTCTGAGAAAGGACGCTGTAATATTCTAAATGTTCTACTATGTTGAATCCATTGAAATTCAATAAAACTACCAAACATTTTACCTATCATTTCCTGATAACTGGCAAACATATAATATGTAGCTATGCCGCCTAACATAGTACTGTTTAATAGATAGGTGTTAGTATAGGCTAAATTAAAAGGTTCGAAATTAGTTCCCGTTCCTCCGCCTGTTCTACTACCCATTGTTCGTCTAAAACAACTTTGAACATTGGTGATTTCATCACTTAATTTATAATCGTTTTTATCTTTCTCTAGAGTAAGAAAACAATAACTTTCTTCTACGCTGTTACTACTACGCTGACGAAATTTAGCTAATGAACGATTAAGAGCAGTTTCATAATGTGCAGGATCTAATTCAACATCAATCATGCCATCACCTAACATTGTACGGCAATAATCGTAAACTTTCTGTCGTTCTTCCTGCGGATTGTCATTCATAAGGATCTCCCGTAATATTTATCTGGTAAATATATTACTATGCCGCGATTATCATTATACCGTCCAGAAAAAGGCAAGGATTATAGATTCTTGGATCGTAACATCTCAGAAATGTTTCAAGTAGGAGGAACAGACTTATACTTTCATAAGTATATAGGTCCTCTTAATACACCAGAAAATCAGTCCAGTCCCGAACAACCCCATTATGCAGAACAAAAAGAAACTAATATACAAGATTTATTATTTTTAGAAAATCGTGATAGAAAATACGATTCCAGTGTTTATGTAATGAGAGGTATCTATAATGTAGCTGACATTGATTTTAATTTAAGCCAATTTGGGTTATGGTTAGATAATGATACTCTTACAATAACTGTTCATATTAATGATACTATTAAACTTATAGGAAGAAAACCGCTTAGTGGTGATGTTGTTGAATTACCCCATTTAAGAGATGAATTTGCACTTAACGAATTTGATCTTGCTTTACCGAGGTTTTATGTTATTGAAGATGTAAATAGAGCTGCTGAAGGATTTAGTCGTACTTGGTATCCTCATTTATATCGTTTAAAATTAAAGAAAATAACAGATAGTCAACAATATGCAGATATACTAAGCAAACCGTCCAATACAGATGTGAATTTTGTGGGAGACTATTCAGCTACTGCTACTTATACTCAAGGTCAGATAATTCGTTATGAAGGCAAATTGTATAATGTACTGACTACTATTTCTGGTCAAGAACCTCCAGATAGCACATATTATACTTTATATGAATCGACTAGTTTACAGGATCTTTTAAGTACTCAAAATAAAGCTCTGGAAATTAACGACGCTATTATCGCAGAAGCAGAAGCCAATGCTCCTAAAAGTGGTTATGAAACTAGACAGTTTTTTACTTTACAGGCCAATGAAGAAGGACAACCTGCTTTAATTACAGCAGATGACACTATTCCGCCACCTGATGCAAGCTCTACTACTATGGATGCCAGTCGCATTATGGAACGACCGTTAAGAACAGGATATGCAGGTTACATGCTAGGTGACGGAGTACCTGACAATGGAGTTCAATTTGGTTTTGGGATAAGTTTTCCTCAAGGAGCTGTCGAAGGAGATTTCTTTTTGCGTACTGATTATAGCCCAAATCGTTTGTTTCGATATACCGGAAAACGTTGGATTAAGAGAGAAGATAATGTTAGACATACTTTAACTAATACTGATACAAGAAAAACTCGTAAGACTAGCTTCATTAATAATACAAATACAGCTGACATCGGTGGTGATGTTGTGGAAGAACGACAACCTATCAGTAAAGCATTTAAACCTAAGGCAGATTTATAATGCAATTTTTCTATGACGGTCAAATAAGACGATATATTACACAGATTATTAGAATATTAAGTAATTTTGTAGTAAGATCAGGAGATGGAACTCTAACAAGAGTGCCTGTGATGTACGGGGATCCTGATCGACAAGCAGCTAATATAGTTAATCAAAACAGTGAAAATACTATTCCTAGTGTTCCAAGAATAGCAGTTTATATTACCGACTATGATTTAAATCGTAATAGAATTCAAGAACCTACTTTTATTAGTAAGATGCATATAAGAGAAAGAGCTGTAGAAATAGATCAGTATGGAAATGAGTATTACACCAGTGAACAAGGAAAGCAATTTACAGTTGAAAGAATGATGCCTACACCATTTGATCTCACAGTTAAAGCAGACATTTGGGCTTCTAACACAGAACAAAAATTACAGATATTAGAACAAATTTTAGTTTTATTCAATCCTAGTTTGGAAATTCAAACTACTGATAATTTTATAGATTGGACTAGTCTAAGTGTATTAGAATTAGAAGATGTTAATTTTAGTAGTAGATCAGTGCCTATAGGAACGAATAGTACAATAGACGTAGCCAGTATTACTCTTAAAACTCCAACATGGCTCAGTCCTCCCGTTAAAGTTAAAAAGCTCGGTGTTGTAACTAGTGTTATTACTAATTTGTACACAGGAGTAGATCCAGGAATTGGAGATTATTTAGAAGGGTATGGTATCGACCCTGCTGCCTATGAGATGGGCTTAACAAATTATGAGTTCACAACAACCACAACTATAGGAAATTTTGAAATAAATGTTTCCCCTGAAGGAATACGAATGTTTAGTAAAGCAAAAGGAGAGGATGATAATATTCCGTGGACTACTTTGCTAACTCAGATTCCTGGAGAATTCAAAGCAGGACTAAGTAAAATTTTCTTAACACAGGTAAATGGTGTAGTGGTAGGAACACTGAGTTTCAATCCGTTGGATCCTACTTTACTAAGCGTTATATGGGATCCGGATACTTTTTCTAGTAATTCTTTATTGGATGATTATGGTAATATACAAGGAATAGATGTCGATTATGATGTTGCAACAGGCAAGGGCACATTTGATGCTATCATTAACCCGCAAACTTTTAATCCTAAAAGGCCTAACGGGGAACATACTGATCAAATTATTACTACAGGAACAAGATACTTACTGGTAGATAATTGCGGAGGTGGAGTACGCGAAACTTTTTCAGCACCACGAACTTCCAAAATTATTAATACTGGTGAACAATTTAATCTTATAAATCATAGTAAACTATTTGTAAACGGATCAATAACTAGTCATATATTAGATAATGTTAACGGTATTTGTCATATAAAAACCGCTGTTTCAATTAGTAAAAACAGCATTGTTACATATATTTTAAATTACAACCAAGATGGACCAGATGCTTGGAAAAACGCTAATGGGGATGATACTATTGCATATGCTAACGACATTATTATGTGGACCGGTTCCGAGTGGAGAGTGATATTTCAAGCTCAGGATAGAACCGATGCTATAGTTTATCAAACTAATTATTATACAGGAACTCAGTATAAATGGAATGGTATAAATTGGGAAAAATCATTTGAAGGGGACTATGACAGAGGAAACTGGCGTTTACAACTCTAAACAAATTACTTGCTCAGGTGCAATTATATGTGCCAAAGAAACAAGACGAGTTCTACTACTACAAAAAACTTCGGGAAAACATAAAGGCACTTGGGGACTAGTAGGAGGAACTCATAAAAGTGATGAAAATAAATTACAAGGTCTACATAGAGAGATAGAAGAAGAAATTTCTTTCATTCCAGATTTAACAAAAATTATTCCGTTAGAAAAATTTGTAAGTAATGATAGTTTGTTTAATTTTTCTACTTATTTTTGTGTAGTTCAAAATGAATTTATTCCTATATTAAGTCAAGAACATTCAGCATGGGGTTGGTTTGATTTAAATAGTTTACCTAAACCTTTACATAGAGCTTTAGAACTAAGTTTAAAAAATAAAATTATTCAGACTAAGATTTCGACCATTATAGAAATTATAGATGCTTTGTGAGAATTTAAAATGAGTTTATCAATAGAAAAAAGTGATGTATTTCAAAAAGAATATTCTTCTTGGAACATGAAATTAGAAAAAATACAAAATGAATCGATTAAAAAAGAATTAACAGGACTGCTCAACAGTCTAGTAAAAACAGTCAGACTATTAGATACCTGTCACAATGATCTAGGAACTGCTAATCGTATTAGTGCAAATGCCTTAGAATTTAGACAGTCTATATACGAATTAAGAACTAATATTCATAAGAAATTTCAAGAGGTTGAAGCAGTAGAAGGTCCATTATAAATCATTTCTAAATACTGATAATGATTAGGAAAACAGTCAATTTCCATATTAGTCCTAACTTTTAACATTTCTTTTTGAATATTATAATAATCTATATCAGTTATATTTCTTTTTTCATTTAGATATTGCCCACAGGCATTTATTACTTGAAACCATTGCCCACTATGAAACATAGTGAAATTATATTCTTTAAATAATTCTTCTGGAGGGGTTGGTATAAAATTCCTAAGTATTTCTTTGATAAATTCGGGCATAGGAACATCGTCAAAATATTTCCAAAAATCTGTATCTTTTTTCGAATTAGTTTTATAATGAATATGTATAAAAGCCAATATCTCTCTGAATAAATCACTGTATAAATCGTTTATACTATCTTTTAGAGCATCACAAAACTCTAAATTAAAACTCTTTAGGTATGAAACCAACATTTCTAAAGATTTAGTAGTAAATGTAATGCCAGTAGCTTCTAACGGTTCGACGAACCCTCCGCTTAGACCAACAGCTATGACATTTTTATAACAAATTTGCTCTTTATAACCGGTTTTCATATCTAAATGAATTACATCCGTAGTATAATCGTTAACACTTTGTCTAAACTCTAATTCAGCTTGATCCTTAGTAATGAAGCTTGAACTATATACATAGCCATTTCCAATTCTTCCAAAGGTAGGAATAGTCCATTTCCATCCGCTATTCATCGCTGTTGACTTAGTGTAAGGATGACATTCATTATAAGGATTCTTGTAGTTTGTAGGCATAGCTATAGCTTTGTCGCATGGCAATAAACTATCAATCTTTAAATGTTTTATTCCTAAGTATTTTTCTAATAATAATGATTTAAATCCGGTACAGTCGAGATATAAATCAGACTTTACTGTTTGAGTTTCTAAAATAATCCCATCGATTCCCTGATGTGTCACTTTTACATCAACTATTTCTCCATCAATGTAATTAATCTTATCTTTAACTTTATCTTGTAAAGATTTAACAATTTTTATAGCATTGAAATGAACAGCTTCTGAAGATTGAACTTTTGAACCAACTACAAAATCTAAATCCTTTGAAAATTTAGGACTTTTATTAGCCTTAGCTAATCTATAGGCGGGTAGCCAATCATAATACTCATTAGGATTTATACCTACCCAATAATTATGTACTAGCCTGCTTGGAGATACTATGTGTGTCAAAGTACTATCGTTGTCGACAAAAAAAGAATCTTTTTGCCATCCTATAAATTCTACTCCTAGTTTGTAAGTGGCATCACTACTTTTCATCCAATCTTCAGGATTTAGGCCGCAATTCCTTAAGAAAGTAGTGGTGTAAGGTTGAGTTCCTTCTCCTACACCAATTGTTCCAATTTTAGTGCTTTCTATCAAAGTAACATTTAAGCTGGGTAGATTATGATTAATATAACAAGCAGCAAGCCAACCACTGGTTCCACCGCCAACTATACAGACAGATTGAACCCTCATTTTAATTAAAACTTGTTGTGCCAGCAGTGCCTACACCGTAATTAAATTTTTCATCACCGTGATAATCAACATTAAAAGTTTGTCGTAATCCTGGACCTTGTGGATATACTCCATGTAGCATAAAACTTGGAAAAATTATAAGCATTCCTTCATGAGGAGTAATATGCATTACCCTAGTCCCAGGAATAGATATTTCACTATAACTTCCTCCATCCATGATAAAATACACTGATCCGGTTGTATAAGGAGGATCGTTATCATTTTTTTTAGGAACAGCAGTGTAAGTTATAGTGCTAATAGACCCCGGACCATGCTCGTGTACAGTATGCCAGCTACCTTGTTCTCCTTTTACTGTCCAGGCACTCTTAGCATAGAGTCTGTTCCAACTAAATGGCATTATACCGTGATGAATTAATTCTTTTTGTACAACCATTGCATACTTTTCTTTTATGGTGTCCCACTGTTGAGGATACGTATGATCATTACTTGGCATCCAAGTCGGTGGTATAATGTAATGTTGTTTAGAATTTATTCCTTTAGCACTGGTAAATTCTGCATAATTTTGTTTGTCAACATCTTCTAGCATTTCTTTTATATCAGAAATATTGTCTATCTGTGTTATAATTAACCAGTTTTTTCCTTGGCGAAAAATTTGTGTCATACAGTCTCCGGATTATCCATCAGCCATTGTAATGCTTGTCTATGACTAAATGCCTTGCCTTTAGAAATTCTTAGTTCTATATCTTGTAGCATATTTTTGTAGTTTATACCTATAGAGTCTTGGACATGCTTAGGTTGTCTTAGTAACTCTTTCATTGCAATTTCCTTACTGATAAGTCCTAGACCATGTAAAACAACTATATAGTTAGATTCTTTAAACATCACTGTTCGACTAGGAAACTCACTTACACTAGGAAATTTATTTTTCCATATCTCAAGTTTTTCTTCTAAAGATGGAAATTTAGGCAAATTTTTTACACTTTTCCAAAAATCAGTATCTTCACGAGGAGTCATATAGTGAAGTTGAACAAATTCTACGATATTTTCTAGCAGTTCGTCGGATAATTTATTAAAAGTTCTTTGAGCATAGTCTATTGTAGAACCTGGTATATAAGATGAAATAGCAGTTGAAAAATAATATGCTTGTTGAATACTAGATCCAATACTACTTGCTTCTAATGGTTCAATAAAACTACAACTCAGACCTATTGCACAGCAATTTTTTACCCAGGATTTTTCTAAACATCCCGCATCAAATTTAATTTTTTTAGCTATTTCAACTTTTTGACCATATAATTTCTCTACTTCTAATTGCGCTTGATCAAAATCCATAAATGAATCTTGAAATACATATCCATTGCCGAATCTTTCTTGAGTGGGAATTCTCCATAACCATCCGCTATCCATGGCTTTTGATAATGTCCAACTAGGAATGTCATCTTTCTTTTCAGTTGGAAAAGCTATCGCACTATTCATTGGCAAATATTTGTTGTAGCTTCTCCAAGGAACACCCATTGCTTTATGTAATAATAATCTATGAAATCCTGTGCTATCAATATAAAATTGATATTTTAATTTATTACCTTCTTGATCAATAAGATAGTCAACAGCTCCTGTTTCATCTAATTTAACTTGTTCTATTTCAGCACGAATAACTCCAATATCTCTTTCTTGACAAATAGTATGCAAATAATTATTAAGTTTAAAAGTATTAAAATGAAACTGGTTTACTCCCCAGAACGGTTCAAGATGAAGGTTTTGTTCTATATAAGGCATGACAAGACTTTTCGGACCTAGTCCTTCGCTTATTGGATATACATACATTATTTTACTGTGTGTTTGTGTTTCCACATTCATATTACCTGAAACATTATGTATATAATTTGTTCCATCTCCGAGCCAATTTGAAAAATTAATTCCGTATTTAAATGTACAATCTGTATGGGTAATTAATTCTGACATACTGATACGGCAATCACCTGTAAAATTTGCCCAATGTTCTGTGCTACCTTCACCTACACCTACAATACCAATTTTTTCAGATTCGATTAAATCGATTTTTAAATTAGGATGAGTTTTCCTAAGAATTAAGGCGGTGACTAAACCTGCTGTTCCACCGCCTACAATAGCGATATTATCTAATAGCATTTGGGTTCTCCGAAAGATCTGATGGCCGTGGGTTATGAGGAATTTTACAAGTGTGCAAAGTTGATTCTGCCATAAAAATTTCATTTACTAAATCAAAGTGTCTCTGTAAAGTAAATGCTAGTCCTATAGTTTTCCAATGCTGTTTCCAGGCAGGATCGGTATTTGGCATTAAGTCATATTTGTATTCATATATACAAACAGTTTCGGATAAGTTTTTAATTTTTTCTATGAAACTAGCTGGTTGTTCTATTATTTCAAGGCCTGCCGACACAACAATAGTATCAAATCCACTAATCTTTTCTAGATCAAAATCGGAATTAAAGTCTATTTTAACATCCGATTTATCTTCGATTCCTGCTGTCTTATAATTGGTAAAATTATTATATTTGTCTAACCGTTCTTCATTAAATGCGACATGAAGTATAGTTTGATCTGAGCTTAAAAGTTTTGATAAAACTTCAATGTGATTCATCTATAATCCTTTCTAATATATAGCAAGAACTATAGATGAAGTTGCTAGAAGTGATTATACAGGAACATATTCTTCAATTATCATCTGACCTGGGCAGTCATAAGCATTACCGCCGCCGTCCCAGTATTGAGTATGCCATAAATGAGCATTATGACTTCCTTCATTATAACTACGACATTTAAACCCTATTCTTCCATATGCTTCTGCTCCCCAACTAGGAACATCATATTGTATTGTATTAGTATTCTCTACGTGATGACCGCCTCGTGTAAACCGTCCAATTTCAACTTCGTCAAGATAAAAAATATAGTGCATGATCATATGTTGTCCCGCGCCGTACTGACGAGTGAATATGTTATAGCTAGCTCTTATCCGTGTATCACCTCGAATTGGTCTATAATCCATGTAAGCGCCAGGAACCCAATAATAGGCATTATTTCCTCTCCACCATCCGCTACGATGTATATAATTCGTTCTCTGAACTATTCGTCTTTTAAAATGATCTGCTGTTATACTAAATGTATTGCCTTCATTAGTAAGTGTATCAACTTGTAAAATGCCGGTCATGCTGCTGTCCACTCCTCTACGCTAACCCAACTAGGAACACCTCTAGTACTATCTGCTCCGTCTATAAATCGTCTTGCATTGTAATGAATGCTGTGATTACTGTCGGTATATTGTCTAGTAGTATAGCCCATTGCGCCTGTTTTACCGGCACCCCAACTTGGCACTTCCCATCGCCGTATAGACCCTTGTTCATTATGATCATTACTTACACTATGCCTTGCAAATTCTAGACCGTTGGCATAAAATATCCAGTGGCTTATACTATGGGCGGCACCCCTATGTCCCAACGGACACATCCATGTATAAATGAGATAACTGTTACTGTATAAAGGAGTAATGCTTAACCAACTTCCTGGAACTTCATAGTAATTGTTACCCGGATTCCAAGCACCACCTTTAAACCAACGAGTAGTTCTTTGTATAAGTCGTCTATTAAAGTTTTTTGTACTAAGATTTACTGAATTTGCAGTATTTCTAACAGTATTAACTATTAAAGTTCCGGTCATATTAGGGCTTTGGGTAATCTTGTTTTATCTGTTCTCGTCTAGCCTGCAATTCATTGGCCATCTCTGGGCGATTTTCTACTACTTTTTCCCATAGAGCAACAATCATATCATCTCTGCTGGGGTACCTACCAGGCATACTACGAGCTTCGGCAACTTTTCTCAATGCTACCTGATCTTTAATAGTTTCCCATTTTGCTGTGAGTTCTTCGACAGAAGGTTTAGGTTCAACTTCCATCCATGTAATATCGTCATACCTTGGACCTCTTACTCCATATTGACGGCCGGCATAGAATTTATGCATAACTTCACCGAAATCAACTTCATCAGTCATTCTATTCTCCTTATTCCTTTATTTACCTTGCTGTAATTGTTTGTCTTGTAGCATCGCCTACTGCTGTTGGTTCTCCTGCTCCTAGGTACTCTTCTACTATTAGTTGTCCACGAGAATTTTGAGCACTACGACCACCACCGTCCCAATAATATGTAGTATATAACCTAACTTCATGGTTATCATTTGAATATGATCTTACTTGATAACCTATACGGCCGGCACTGGTTCCCCAACTAGGAACATCCCATTGAATAATATTACCATCTTCTATATGAACACCCGATTGACTATGCCAATAATACAAAATATTATTAACGAAAAACCTCCAGTGACTGATACCATGACTAGCGACTACCCATGCATGGGGCACTCTCCACATGAAATGAATTCTAGATTCTGCGCTTCTTGGAGTAAAATCTACAAATCCTCCTGGAACCCAGGTACTGGTATTATCCGGGTTCCATTCACCACCGGTATAAGTATTTTCATATCTTTGTATAACGCGAGCTGTTAATTCTTCCAAAGGCACAACTATGGTACCTAATCTGTTAGAAATAGCATTTAGTCTAAGTGTACCCATTAGTAAAGTAACTCCTCAATTATCATGTGTCCCCGAGAATTTTGAGCACTACGACCACCACCGTCCCAATGATATGTAGTATATAACCTAACTTCATGGTTATCATTTGCATGTGATCTGTGCTGAAGACCAATGCGACCAGAGCTTGTGCCCCAACTAGGAACTTCAAACTGATAGGTTTTACCGTTTTCAATATGAGTTCCGCTTTCACTCCAGTTATAGTATAAAATATTATTAGCATAAAAATACCAATTACTAATAGCATGACTAGCGACTACCCATGCATGGGGAATTCTACAAGTGAATTTTATTCTGCTGTCTGCTCGTCGAGGAGTCATATCATAAAAGGCACCTGGTATCCATGTATATGTATTATCAGGATTCCATTCTCCCCCAGTATATTGTGCTTGATAACATTGTATCACTCTTTGTTTAAGTTCTCGTGCAGGAATATTCACTGTGCCTGCTACATCTCGTAATGTTTCAACTGTTAAGGTTCCCATTATACACCTACCAAATATTCTTCTATTACGAGCTGTCCAATACATACCTGGGCGCTGGCGCCGCCGTCCCAGTATTGAGTCGTATATACTCTTACTTCATGATTATCATCTGCATAGGATCTGTTCTGATAGCCTATACGACCAGTACTAGTTCCCCAACTGGTAAAATCCCAAATATAGGTACTCATATCTTCGAGATGATTTCCGCTAATACTATGCCTACCAATTTCCACACTGTTAGCATAAAATACCCAATGACTTATTCCAAGAGCGTTGCCACTATTTCGCGAATATGGAATATGGCAATAAGTTCTAATTCTACTACTGGCACTAGCCGGAGTATAATCAAAAAACATTCCAGGGATCCATTGGTAAGTGGTTGTTGGATTCCATTGTCCGCCATTATAAGTTTGACGATAACTTTTGATTACTCTATGACTCAATTCAGTTAAAGGAATCTGAGTTCTAGTTTCATCGACTGTTAAATTATCTACTATTATAGTACTCATGGTATTGCAAAATATTCCTCTATTCTGAATTCAGCCATGGCATTTTGATTGCTGCCACCGCCGTCCCAATGATGTGTTCCATGGATTCGTGGCTGGTTACTGCCGGAATAGGCTCTCATTTGATAACCAATACGGCCGGCACTGGTTCCCCAACTAGCGAAATCCCAAACATAGGTATGTCTATGTTCTGGGCTTTGTCCGGCTATGCTATGTCTTCCTATCTCAGTTCCATTAGCATAAAAAATACAATGACAGATTGCATGTCCACTAGCATGACTATAGCTAAAACAAATAGTGGTTCTAATTCTACTACTGGCACTGGCCGGAGTATAATCAAAAAACATTCCAGGAGCCCAATCATACGCTGTACTAGGGTTCCAAGATCCGGCATTGTATGTAGACCTATAATCTTTTATAGTTCTTTGTCGAAGTTCACTTAAAGGAATTGTAAACTCCGATGTAACGCCTTGAATGTTATCAACTCTTATTGTGCTCATCTAAGATGCCTATATCTTGCATGTCCCGCAGGTTCACCATCTGGTCTTATGGGCCAATCTACACCTAACAATTCTCCTGATTCTAATCTAGGAGTAGCTGTTTTTGTAATATCTGCCAATGCTTGAAAATAGTCACGCCATTCTTGAGAAATTTCTTCACCTGTTCTCATGGCTCTAATTACTACCCAATCTACTTCTCTCATTCTAGCATCACGAACTCTTCTTAGCACTCTCATTGGAGCAGCTGATAGTAATTCTTCGGCTTTTGCTAGGATCGCTTCATCAGTAGGTCTTAACGTGGGGTCTGATTCCCAAACAAGTCCTTCTAGTCCATCACCCTCTATTCTCCATGTTGCATTAGGCTGTAAAGCATGGATAGCATCCGGTATGGGTAAAATTCTTCTACTTGAATTCCTTACTTCAGTCATGTTCTAATTCCTTCATACTATTTATGATGCTATTTCTTGAGCAATAGCAAAACTTACTCCTTGTTCGTAGGCGTCTGCACCATTTTGATAATTGGTAAATGTGCAATTTAGTGTAAATGTTTGATTGCTACCTCCAGAACTTTTCACAGCCAGGCTATAAGTAACCCATTCTGTTGTACCTGGACGATCTACCCAAGGAACTTGAATATAATGTGGTGTACTATCATTGTTATTATCATATATAGAAACACCGATTCCCTGTTGTCTACTTGCCCCGTAAAAACCTATTACGCTAGCATCAGGTTGTGCTACTCCTACCATATTCATATCTCGTAATATAGTATACACTGTATCCTGTCCGGCTTCATAAAAAACATTAAATTCTACAAAGATAAAACTATCTGCACTCATAGGACGAATGCTTACATCTAGTGGTCTTATAATTACTCCACCTTCGTGCACACCTTCTGCAAATATGTCCGCTCTCATTCCACCGTCGTTATTAGGTATTGAATAATATAGTCTTTCCATAGACACTGTATGTCTTACTTGAACTATATGGCCAGGAGCATATATTCTGTTAGGATGATTTACCCTTACTGGTCCGGTGATTGTATCAACTTTTAAAGTGCTCATCCTGCAATCTCCCTTGCAAATCCCCAACTATGACCTACTTCGTTTCCGTCGGTGCCAACATTTCCAATTGGTCTATTGAAAGCAAATGTATGTGTACCACTACTACTACTTCTTACTGCTAAACTATAAGTTCTTGCTGCGGTATTCAAAGCAGGATCAAACCAATTAACAGTGCTAATCAAAGGAGTACTACTGTCATCGCCAGCATAATTAGGAGCTAGAATTCCTGACCACCTAACATTGCCTCTTAGTGTGTTATACCCTATTAAATTTCCATCCTTATGAACTAAAAACATATTATCTTGTTGTAATTCATAAAATATTGTCCATCTTAACCATATAACACTATCGGCTCTTACTGGTGTTATAGTTAAATTCAATTGTGTAATTGCTACTCCATTTCCGCTAGGACTTGATGTATAAGTTGTTCTGACACTTGAACTTGCTTGTACATATTGAATAATAGTTCCTTGTTGTATGAGGCCATTATTTACAGTTAGTTGCGTTCCAGTGGACGGAGCCAGTCCACCTACTGTAACAGTCATACCGCAATCTCCTGTAAAATACACCAGCTTACTCCGCCTTCGTGATCATCTTGAAAGGCACCCCAGGCACGATTAATTCTAATATCATAATTTGTACCAGTGCTGCTTCTAGACCCTAAACTATATGTATGAGGACCCACACTTCCTGGTTGATCAACCCAGCACATGTGTTCGTAAGCAGGAGTACTACTTAAATCATGCTGATGAGAATATTGACCAACACCTATACCGCTCCAACGAACATTACCTACTTCTGTATTATATCCTATTACAGTATTATTTCTCTTAGCTTGGAATGTTACATCATGATGACATTCATAAAACAACCACCATTGACAAATTACTCTGCTATTAGCTCTTTTAAGGGTTATAATAGTATTCAAACCTGTAATATCTCTACTATTATTGTCATTATAACTGTTATAGGTAGCATGATTGTCCATCTTTGTCCATACTGTTTGAATACAATGTCCTGGGGCATATAGTATACTTCCTCTAGGGAACCCTATAAGATGATTCCCGTCTTGCCTGCCAGCCAGTTCGTCTACTACCAGTGTACTCATTAAACTATACTCCAGTCACCGTTAACTGTAACAGTTTGTCCACTAGCAATTGTGATAGGTCCTGCGCTCATTCCATTAGTTCCTGATGGAATTGTGATTGTTTCATTAATGGTACTAGAGTTAGTTCTAATTATGGCATTAGTTCCTAGTGTAGGCTGTAGTGTTCCTAGAGAACTTTGAGTAACTACCGTAGAACTGTTCATTACAATATTTCCGCCTACATTTAGGCCTCCGCTTATACCTACTCCACCTGTTACTACCAGTGTTCCTGTAGTCGTAGAGGTAGAAGTTACATTATCAGACATCAAAACACTGGCTGTTGCCTTAGTTGCATTAGTGGTGCCGTTGATAGTTAGTGTGCCGCTAGCACCGCTACTTCCTGTAACTGTTGGATGTTGTCCAATACTGCTGATTAATCTATTTTCGCTAGGGATAAATGTTAATCCAGTATCAACTCGCATGGTACTTTGAGCACCGGTAGGAGCACTACCCTCTGTGGGTGTACTAGTTCCGAAATATAAAAAATGCGTATTTGAGTTAGATCCTGCGTCGCTAACTGTCAAAGCTGCTGTAGGAACTGCTTGCCAACTTGTTACTCCGCTGCCGTCTGTTTGCAAAAAAGCACCAACAGCACCATTGCTATTAGGTAATTGAAAAGTAGTATTCGCACCTAAATTACTAATAGCTTTTACTGCGCTGTAGAAAGTATTGGCAGTATTATACGCCCTCATTTCACCGTTAGTTCTAAGTTGAAGTCCGCCTAGAAATTGAACAGTACCAGTTCCGTTAGGATCAATAATAATATCTTGATTAGTTACTGCTGTAGTCAAGGTATTTTGACCGGATGCATAAATCGAGCCTAACCCTGCTCCACTTCCTGCCACACCTGTGCTTATTTGTCGTCCCATAATTTATCCTTCTTAGACTGTTGTTGTTTCTATGCCCATGATTACCACACTCAAACCTAATCCAGTGCCTGCACCTCTCACACTGATATATTTCCCAGAATCTAGCACTAGACCGGTTCTTTCAAGCACACCATTTGCCAATATTTGTGAATCGTATTCTAAAAATTCTCCATCTGTTGGGGCAGTAGGAGCAATTGTATTAGTAACTGCTAGTCTTATACTTGCAACATTTGTACTGCTTCTATTCGCAATGCTCACTGTTACTACACTGAATGTATTAGCCGGTACCTGATATGGAGTATAGTAGGTATTCGCTGTTGTAATATCTTGGATTCCCAATCTTCCTGTAGCCATTTAAATCTCCGTTAATTGTTTAAGAAATAATTCCAGGCTATCGGTAACCCTTTAACCCCGCCTGTAAAATTAAAGTTAGCCTTCATTGTAATTGCCTGTCCTGTTGTAGTCGAAATAGTAGTTCCTGCAATTTCAATAAATCCTGCTACTACACTATTTACGTTAATCGAAGCGCCACCACCACCGATTTGTGCAGCAATATATGATCTAATTGCTCGCTGAGTTGGCACGACACTATCACTGTTTGCTGTAAAGAACGGATCTGTGCTAAATTCAGTAATAGTAGCACTTGTTCCTCCTAATGTCACAGCACCAAGTGTAAGTTCACTAAGCCCTGCAATATTAAATGCATCTGCATTCAATGTAGCAACACCAGTGCTTTGTTCAATAGTGAATAGTTCACCTACTCTAAAATTACCATCTTGATCAGTACTTGTATAGAATACACGACCACCATTATTATCAACAGTTTCATTAGCTTGGCTTGGAACTTGGCTTGGAACACCAGGATAATTAGTTTCTGCAAAACTTCCTGTACCTATATCTAAGAAATCATGTCCTGTCAAACGAACTTGACTATATCTGATTCTAGTCACTGCTCCTGTACCGTCTTCTGGAGAATCATATAAGGTTAGATCTGGACTTATTTGTAAGAAAGCTTTAATAGAACCATCATTAACTCCTTGTAAACTTAATACTTGAACAAGTTTATATGTCCTGTTTGGTAAGTTAGAAAATACGACATTAGCACCTGCCTGAGGAGTTCCAGTTAACCTTCTAACTGCTATAAACTTTCCGCTTTGGTAGTTGTTAGCATAACCGTCACCTGTGTCAATACTTACAATTACATTGTTATAACCAGTTCCTCTATTTCTAAAACTTGGCTGTGCGATTACTCCGTTACCTACTCTCACTGTGAATGGAGCTTCATAAATGTTATTAGGGTCAGTGATAGTCATGACAGGAACACTACCATAACTAGATCCTGGTTCTATTATTCGTATATCATAGATTTTTTCATCTTGCACATAACATCTAGCTTTAGTTCTACATCCTAAAACTGCTCTACTTGCAGCACTAGTGCTTGCACTAGGAACTACTACCCAACACGGAACTGCTGTTGGATTTCCGTGAACTGCTTTTTTAAATCCTGTCCCACTTGCTCTTGTAAGTATTCTGTCAGTCCAGTTTATACCATCTTCTGAACTTGAAGCAGTATTAGTATTGTTGACAGCTAAAAATACTCCTTGTCCGTAACTTATATTAGTATAACTTGCACTCTCGCTTAGAGTAACACTGACCCAATTGACTCCACCGTCAATAGTGTAAGCAGCAGTTGTTCCTGTATCTGCACTTATTGCTATAAATCTATTATTTCCATATGCAATTCTGGTCCATTGATTTGTACCCACATTGGGTAGTTGGCCGCCAGCAGTCCATGTTGTTCCTCCATCTGTGCTATAAGCACTATTTCTAGAACCGTTAGCTATAGCTACCCATTTACCTTGTCCGTATGTTACAGCACTCCAATTAGAAGCAGTAGGCATTACACCTCCTGTTTGCCATGCTCCTACACCTCCAGTAGTGCTCCAGTTTGTTTGAGTAGTTCCAGATTTTACTACTACCCATCTTCCTGCGCCATTAGCTAATTTTCCATAAGCAATTGCAGTATTGGTAGTAGCAGCACCTGTTAGACTCTGCCCTGCTGTCCAACTTACTCCTCCGTCTTTGCTGTAAGCAGTTGCATTGCTACCATTGGCTATAGCCACAGTTAATTTTTCAAAAGCTGTAGCAGTACCTGTACCTGTACCTGTACCTGTTGCTATAAAGTAATCTCCAAGTTTGACTTGTAGGTTAGTTGCTGCTGGATGCCCTATTAGTGTCCATTGTGTAGTTGCAAGAGCAGTAATTTTATAACTCCGTCCTACTACAAAAGATCCTGCTTGAGTCGGAGTTGTTTCGATCACTTCACCGGTTGCCATTGCAGTCCATGTCAAACTACTAGGTAATACACCAGTTCTAGTAACCCAATTAATTCCATCAGATGAAGTTATAGGAGTTTGGCCTGTGTTAGGTAAAGCAATAAAATTTCCTGTTAAAGCATTACCTACATATTCAAACTCGATTATTGAACCATTAGTACTGTTTACTGTAGTTAAAGTTATTGTGATGTCATGTACTCCTGTTACACCTCCAACATCTGCACCAACAATAGTAATAGTATCTAATCTAGCATAATTTATTCCAAGATAACCTGGAATTAAAGTTAGTGAGCTATACTTTCCGGCACGCTTTACAACTACAAATCTTGCTCCTGAACCACCTCCGTTACTTGTTCCAGTAATTGGATAAAAGACTCTAAATGTTTCTGCCCATACTGTATCATTATAAATTTGAGCATTTGATAATGTCATATTGACGCTTGTATAGCTAGGACTTGCAAAGCTTATTCTTGGTTCGATAGTGTAACTTGAACTTGCGTCAGGCGCAACTATTGTAGTTCCTGGTACCCAATGATCCCAGCCTGCTGTTCCATCACTTTCTTTTATGATAGTTAAATCTTTAGTACCAATATTATAAGCAGTAATTTGAGCATATTGTCCTGCTCCGGAACCTGATGTAATCACAATTCTCATACCAACATAAGCAGCAGCAATTTCGGCATCGACAGCAGCAATTTTTATTCCTGTAGTAGTTCCTGATTGTGCCACATTACTGTTAGTGAGATATCCAAATCCTCCAAAATTACCAAGTGCCTCTGGAGC